>Ga0102863_1000001_pt1 | contig 182054 bp, 151 predicted proteins | sample Colrivmet1449A02_FD_78451 | JGI IMG/M metagenome (GOLD analysis project Ga0102863, IMG submission 78451) | Estuarine microbial communities from the Columbia River estuary - metaG 1449A-02 | ecosystem: Environmental > Aquatic > Marine > Intertidal zone > Estuary | place: USA: Columbia River...
CGAGGTTTGTCCGATAATTTTACCTCTGCACCAGTCTTGAATAGCTCCTGCAACAACTTCACTGGCACTGGCAGAGTACTCGTCAATTAATATCGATACTTTTCCTTTTTCAAATAATCCGGGTCTTTCTGCTCGGTATTCTTTTTTGCCTACCTTATCTCCTTGCGTGAAAACAATTAGTTTTTTATTATCTAATAGTTCATCTGCAATATCTACTGCCTCGGTTAATAATCCACCCCCATTTCCTCTAAAGTCAATCACTAAATTTTTCATACCCTTATCAATGAGCAACTCGAGATTTTTCATGAATTCCTCATAGCTGGTTTCTGAAAATTTTTCCATGCGTATATAGCCAGTTGTAGCATTTAATAGGTATGCCACCTCAACTGCGGGTAGGGGTATGGCCCCCCTTGTGACAGGTAAAGAGAGTAGCGAATCATTTCGAAGTATGCCCAATGTTGCAATGCTGCCACTTTTGCCTTTGATAATTGCTCTGACAGAATATGCTGATTGGTCTTTTTTTAGTAAAGAGAAATCATTTACAGAAAGCAACTTGTCTCCTGCTTTCAATCCTGCTTTTTCTCCAGGTCCGTTTGGAAAAACATAAAGAAGGGTAGCTGTATCAGCGATTAGGCTAAATTCAACGCCGATTCCCTCAAAATGTCCGCTCAATTGTTCCTCTGAATCTTGTACTTGAGAGGCGGATAAGTAGTAGGAGTGGGGATCCAGTTTTTCAAGTAGCTCCTCAATTGATGAGGATTGCAAAGAGTCGATATTAATGGGGTCAACATAATTTGCTCGGATTAGTTCAATCACTTGTTGATACGGGGTTAACTGATTTTGGCCAAAGAAATCAAAGCCATTTTTTTTGGTCAAAAAATTACCGAGTAAAAGACCGACAATCAGTATTGAGGAGAGTAGTAATGGCAGAGCAATTTGCCGGTTGTTATTTCCCATTCCAGCTTAGATTTGCGTAACTTGTGCAAGTTAACTTATTCCTACGCTGAAGTGATCAGATGGCTAGAATAAAACTTATTGCAGACGCTGGCTCCACAAAAGTTGAGTGGTGTTTGGTGGAAGGTAAAAAGAAGAAAATCATCCGAACCTCCGGGATAAGTCCCTATTTTCTTTCCAAAGCGGATATACAGTTGTTAATTAAAAAGGAATTAGCAAAGCGTATAGATCTTACTGCAATAGATGAAATCTACTACTATGGTACAGGGTGTGCTAACAAAGCCAATGCTTTGTCTGTCAAAAAGGCACTTCAATTTTATTCTCCGAGCGCCTCCATTGAGGTTACGCATGATTTGATGGGTGCGGCCAGGGGTTTGTGTGGACATAACAAGGGAATTGCTTGTATTTTAGGAACAGGATCTAATTCTTGTTTTTACAATGGCAAAAAAATTATAAGGAATAGTCCTGGCTTAGGTTATGTTCTTGGTGATGAGGGTAGTGGGTCCTTTTTAGGCAAAAAGGTGTTGCAGCACTATCTATACGGAATTTTTGACGAGGAATTAAGAGGCCGATTTGATCTTAGTTTTATGACTAACCCCAGCGAAATTCTGGATAATGTATATAAGAAACCGTTACCCAATAGATATCTGGCCGGCTTTACCCTTTTTTTGGCACAGAATCGTGGACACTATATGATTGAGAACATCATTGAAGATGGATTAAATGATTTTTTCTTTCAGCATTTGTGTCGCTATCCAGAAGTATGGAAGCAGCCAGTATATTTTACTGGCGGCGTGGCTTATGTATTTAAGGATGTTGTGAAGCAATTATGCAAGCAATACGAATTTGATCTGGGTGCTATTTTACAAAACCCAATGGAGGGGCTTTTAAATTATCATCGATAATACTTTATGAATTTTGAAAGAATAACTGAGAAAAGTAGTATTTATCGACATCTGGAAAAGATGACGATTCATGAGTTGCTCATTGGCATAAACAACGAGGATAAGTTAGTACCAGCAGCTATAGAAAAAGTGATTCCACAGGTTGAACGTTTAGTGGAAGTAGTTACTGATAAAATGTTAATGGGTGGACGATTATTTTACATTGGAGCGGGAACTAGCGGACGTTTGGGGATTGTAGATGCAAGTGAATGTCCTCCTACATTTGGAGTTCCGCCAGGTTTAGTTATCGGATTAATTGCTGGAGGTGAAAAGGCCATTACAAAAGCAGTTGAAAATGCCGAAGACAATAGTTTGCAAGGTTGGGAAGACTTGCAACAACATAATGTATCTGAACAGGATGTTGTAATTGGAGTGGCAGCAAGTGGAACAACCCCCTACGTGATTGGAGCTTTGCAGCAATGTAGAAAGAATGGGATTACTACCGGTAGTATTTCTTGCAATCCAAATTCTCCGGTTAGTGCCGCAGCAGATTTTCCTATTGAAGTTGTGGTGGGACCTGAGTTTGTAACGGGTAGTACAAGAATGAAGAGTGGAACTGCCCAGAAACTTGTTTTGAATATGATTTCTACTTCAGTGATGATTCAGTTAGGTCGTGTGGAGGATAATAAAATGGTAAACATGCAATTGACCAATGAAAAGTTGGTGGATCGCGGCACTAAAATGCTGATGGAAAAATCGGGAATTACAGACTATTTAAAGGCAAAAGACCTCTTGTTATCGCAGGGAAGTGTCAAAAATGCCTTATTGCATTTAGAGGGATCTTGAGCCATGCACACTATAGAGCCGTTTTACAATTGGCAACATATCTATGAAAGTGAAAAGGATGTTCGTTCGCCTTTTTTTGGAAGGGAACATTCTGAATTTGAGTTTTCGCAAACTATTTACAACTACTATATCCACCCACAATGGGATGAATTTGGCAGTAAAACACTCTATGCAAAGGTGCTGATGACAGATTATGAAGAAAAATATGTAGTCATTGAATTATTGGGGGAATGGAATGATGCGGTTGAGAATGATATTATGCATCTAAAAAGAGAAGTGGTAGATAAGTTTATGCAAGTGGGGATTTGCTTTTTTATTTTCATAGCGGAGAATGTATTGAATTATCATTATGACAGTAATGATTACTACGAGGAGTGGGCTGAAGATTTAGAAGATCGGGGCGGCTGGGCCGTTTGTTTGAATCTGCCTCCTCAGACCTTGAGGGAATTTCAACAATATTGTCTAGATCGTTATCTCCATTTGCAGGACTTGCCGGACTGGCGCAACTATAAACCCTATCATCTTTTCAAGAAACTTTCATTGCAGCTAAACGGTTGACCTTTTTTTCAACATAAGCCTGTTTTCTTAAAATCTTTTACTCATTTTCAATTGCTGGATGTTAATTTTGCATCCTAGAAAATTGCTTGTACTGCACGATTCGCTAAACAATAAAAATTTGTCTGATGAAATGGTCGGCATTGTTTACTTCCTCAGTTGGTAGAAAATGGGTGATGGGGTTAACTGGTATTTTTTTGATTTTATTCTTAGTGGTGCATGTGGGCTTGAATGCGTGTATTTGGGCCATGGACGGAGGAGTAATGTTCAACAAAGCCGCTCATTTTATGGGGTCTAATGTGGTTCCAAGAATTTTAGAGCTGGGCCTATTTGTTGGGTTCATCTTGCACATGTTGCAAGGTTGGACATTAGAGCTGAGTAACCGGGCGGCTCGAAAAAAAGGATATGCGGTAAGCATGGGTAACAAGGGAAGTAAATGGTATAGCCGAAGCATGGGTATTTTAGGCACCTTGTTGTTCCTTTTTTTGGTGATGCATCTATCTCATTTTTGGGTTCCTAGCCGTATTACAGGTCTAAATCCTGTTTTAATTGACGGCAAAGAATATCATGATCTTTATGGCGAAATGCTGTCTGTTTTTCAGGGTAATTTAGTGGTTGTAATTCTCTATGTGTTGGGATGTTTCTCACTAGCCTGGCATTTACTGCATGGATTTCAAAGTGCATTCAGAACGATAGGCGTTACCAATACACGATATTTAACCCTGATTGAGAAAACTGGTTTTGTCTTTTCGGTGGTTGTATCGATGGCATTTGCATTGATGCCTGTGAGCATGTATTTGGGGTGGGTGAAATAATTTTTAAACTTGAAAAGTATTGTTATGCTGGATTCCAAAATTCCTACCGGATCACTGGAAACAATGTGGACAGATTATAAAGGCCATTGTAAACTTGTCAATCCTGCCAATAAAAGGAAGTTGGAGGTCATCGTTGTGGGTACTGGTCTTGCGGGTGCCTCTGCAGCTGCCTCATTAGGGGAACTTGGTTATCAAGTGAAAGCATTTTGCTTTCAGGATTCACCTCGAAGAGCGCATTCTATTGCTGCGCAAGGAGGAATCAATGCAGCTAAAAACTATCAAAATGATGGAGACTCTGTATTCCGTCTCTTTTATGATACCATCAAAGGAGGCGATTATCGTGCACGGGAAGCAAATGTGCATCGACTAGCAGAGGTTAGTGTCAATATTATTGACCAATGCGTGGCACAAGGTGTTCCTTTTGCGCGTGAATATGGAGGTCTTTTGAATAACAGATCATTTGGCGGAACACAGGTTAAAAGAACATTTTATGCTGCTGGACAAACAGGTCAGCAGTTGCTGATAGGAGCGTATCAGGCTTTAGAAAGACAAGTTGCACTAGGTAAAGTGCAAATGTTTACACGCCACGAGATGTTAGATGTAGTTGTTATTGATGGGAAAGCGCGTGGAATAATTTGCCGCAACTTAGTAACGGGAGAACTAGAGCGACATTTTGGACATGCTGTTGTGCTTTGTACAGGAGGATATGGTAACGTATTTTATCTTTCTACCAATGCTATGGGTAGTAATGTAACCGCAGCTTGGAAAGCACATAAAAAAGGAGCTTATTTTGGCAATCCTTGTTTTACGCAGATTCACCCAACTTGTATTCCGGTGAGTGGCGACCATCAGTCCAAATTAACACTGATGTCAGAGTCGTTGCGTAATGATGGGCGTATTTGGATTCCTGCAAATAAGGATGACAAGCGGCACCCGAATGATATTCCCGAAGAGGAAAGGGATTATTTTTTGGAAAGACGCTATCCTGCTTTTGGAAATTTAGTCCCCCGTGATGTCGCCTCTCGTGCTGCTAAAGAAAGATGTGATGCGGGTTATGGAGTGGGTACTACTGGTCAAGCTGTCTATTTAGATTTTAAGTTTAACCTCATCAATAAATACGGAAAAGCTGAGGCTAATAAGCTTGGTATAAGCAACCCTGACACAGCCACATTAGTAAAACTTGGAAAAGAGGTTGTAAAAGAGGAATACGGAAACCTCTTTGATATGTATGAAAAAATTACGGGTGAAAATCCTTATGAAGTGCCGATGCGAATTTATCCTGCTGTTCACTACACAATGGGGGGGCTGTGGGTTGATTACGAACTGATGACAAGTGTTAAAGGCTTGTATGCGCTTGGTGAAGCTAATTTCAGTGATCATGGCGCAAATCGTTTAGGAGCCTCTGCCTTGATGCAAGGCCTTGCTGACGGTTATTTTGTGGTACCCTACACTATTGGAAATTATCTAGCCGATGAAATTGCAACCAAGCCTCTTTCTACGAATCATCCTGCTTTTGAAGAGGCAGAGAAATCAGCGGCCGATCGTTTAAATAAGTTAATGTCTATACAAGGATCTCAAACGGTAGAAAGCTTCCATAAGCGACTAGGTAGAATCATGTGGGACAAATGCGGAATGGCCAGAAATGAAGAAGGACTAAAGCAGGCAATTGCCGAAATACGCAAATTGAAAGTTGAATTCTGGTCTGATGTAAGAATACCTGGAGGCCTCAATGAAATGAATCCTGAGCTAGATAAGGCGGGCCGTGTTGCTGACTTTATTGAATTAGGTGAACTGATGTGTCAGGACGCACTCGATAGAAATGAAAGCTGTGGCGGCCACTTTAGGGAAGAGAGTCAGACAGAGGAGGGAGAAGCGAAAAGAGATGATGTAAACTATGCTTATGTGGCTGCATGGGAATATCAAAAGGATAGTCAATGGCAGTTACATAAAGAACCTTTACAGTTTGAAGTGGCGAAGCCTTCTCAACGTAGTTATAAATAACGATTATCATTTGTAAAAGCGAGACTATGCAACATTATACAATGAATCTTACCTTAAAAGTTTGGCGTCAGAAAAACGCTAGTGATAAAGGGCATTTTGAAACATATCCAGTTCAAAATATATCTTCCGAAATGTCATTTTTGGAAATGATTGATGTGTTGAATGAACAGTTGATTAAAGATGGAAAAGTGCCTATTGCTTTTGATCACGATTGCAGAGAAGGAATTTGTGGAATGTGTTCGATGTATATCAATGGCCGTCCACATGGACCTTGGCAACAGAATACCACCTGTCAATTACATATGCGTGCATATAAGGACGGTGATACTATTGTGGTTGAACCTTGGAGGGCAAATTCATTTCCAGTTGTGAAGGATTTAATGGTAGACAGAAGCGCGTTTGATCGTATTATACAGGCTGGCGGATATATTTCTGTAAATACGGGTAATGCTGTAGATGCGAATGCTATTCCTGTTGAAAAGGACAAGGCGGATGCCGCTTTTGCAGCTGCAGCTTGTATTGGCTGCGGGGCATGTGTGGCAGCCTGTAAGAATTCTTCAGCTATGCTCTTTGTGTCTGCCAAGGTTTCTCACCTTGCCTTATTACCGCAGGGAAATCCTGAAAAGAAGAAACGTGCTCTCAAAATGGTTGCGCAGATGGACAAAGAAGGGTTTGGCGCTTGTACTAATACGGGTGCTTGTGAAGCGGTTTGTCCTAAAGGAATATCGATTGAAAATATAGCGCGTTTAAATCGGGAGTATATGATGGCGGGATTGTCCGCGAATGAATAATTGACTATTTTTCAATTATTTAACAGCTTCATTTAGATTTATACATTAAATCTAAAATGCATCACATCCCCGTCTTTTACTATATATTCTTTTCCTTCAATTCTTAGTTTTCCGGCATCTCGACAAGCTGATTCTGAACGGTAATTTATAAAGTCATCATAAGCGATTACCTCTGCCTTGATAAATCCTTTTTCAAAGTCGCTGTGAATGACCCCTGCGGCCTGTGGTGCTTTCCAGCCCTGCTGAATAGTCCAGGCTCTCACTTCTTGAACACCCGCAGTAAAATAGGTGTACAAGTTTAAAAGTTTATACGCGCCACGAATAAGTCGGTCTAATGCGGGTTCTTTCATCCCGTATTCTTCCATGAATAACTGCTTATCAGTGGGGTCCTCCATTTCTGCAATCTGTGCTTCAATGGAATTGTTCATGATGATTAACGCTGCGTTTTCACGTTGAATAGCGGCAAGAAGGGTTTCTGAAAATTTATTTCCCGTATGCATGGATGACTCATCCACATTCGCAACATATAATACCGGCTTTTCTGTTAGTAAGAATAAATCGGCAATCGCTACTCTTTCTTCTTTACTTAGTGGTAACTCACGGATATTTTTACCTTGCTCCAAGTGATCTTTACATCTATTCAATACTTCTAATTCTACTTTTAGTTTTGGATCGATACGGGCTTGCTTTTCCGTTTTTTGAATTTTCTTTTCAACACTATCCAAATCTTTTAGTTGTAGCTCAGTGTCTATGATCTCTTTGTCACCAACAGGATTGATTGCTCCTTCATCTCGCAAAATATTTTCGTCTTCAAAACAGCGGATTACATGTATGATGGCGTCCACTTCACGGATATTACCCAGAAATTTATTTCCTAAACCTTCTCCTTTACTGGCACCACGTACGAGTCCTGCGATATCAACAATTTCAATTTGTGTGGGTACCACTTTTTCTGGTTGTACCAGTTCCGCTAATTTTTGTAACCGGAAGTCGGGAACATCTACCAAGCCAACGTTGGGGTCTATCGTACAAAAGCGATAATTACTGGCCTGCGCCTTGGCGCTATTACTAACTGCATTAAAAAGGGTGCTTTTACCAACGTTTGGGAGTCCTACTATTCCTGCCTGTAATGCCATAAGTTATTTTAAAGGTGTACCAAAAATTAGGCGAGCAAAAGTACAGAAATCAATTTTCCTATCTTCAGGTAAGAAAAACAAGATTATGACACTGACACGAATCTGGGCCGCCTTTGTAATCATTGCTTTTTTAGTAGGCAGTTTTAGAATGATGAATGGGGATGAGAAAATTTTTATGCGGATGATCACTGGGAAATCAACCGATAAAAATGATAGTACATTTTACTTGTCTGTGGGTGATCCGGTCAAAATGGGTTTATCCTCCACCTATCCCGCATTTTTGGCTGATTATGGGGTATTCCAAACCACAGATCCTGTTAAGGCAACGTATATTTTGACAGATTATCATTTTCCTGATTCTTTGGTTGGTTTATCCAACGCCTACCCACAATTACAGATTTATTCATTTATTGGGATTCAGCAAAAGTTGATTAGAAGGGTAGACGGTGTCATCGAGACAGCAAAGAATGCATTTCTGGATATTATTTTACCATTAGTGGGGATTTTAGCGCTTTTTATGGGCTTTTTAGCGATTGCCGAAAGAGCGGGGGGAGTACGTTTGTTATCTAGAATTATTTGGCCATTTTTCTCCAGAATTTTCCCGGATATTCCCAAAGGACATCCAGCCACGGGGCATATGATGATGAATTTTTCAGCTAATCTTTTGAATTTGGATAATGCAGCCACGCCCTTTGGATTAAAGGCGATGGAAAGTTTACAAGAACTAAACCCCAATAAATCGGAAGCTAGTAATGCGCAATTGATGTTTTTGGCACTACATGCTTCAGGACTGACATTAATCCCCGTAACCATAATTGCTTACCGCTCTGGGTTAGGTGCCGCTGATCCAACTGATATTTTTATTCCTTGCATGATTGCCACTTTTGTGGCTACCATGGCTGCTTTATTTATTGTATCGTGGCGCCAGCGAATAAATTTATTTCAACCCGTTATTGTCGGGTGGGTGGGAGCGATAACTGGCTTAATTGCGTTACTGGTAAGCTATGTGATAAAATTAGACGCAGCCTCTTCACAGCTATTTTCTTCTAAATTGAGTAATGGCTTGATTTTATTCATTTTTGTGGCAATAGTGATAGGAGGGGCCTACAAAAAGATAGATGTGTTTGATGCCTTTGTAGACGGTGCAAAAGGAGGTTTTGAAACTGCTATACGGATCATTCCTTACATAGTTGGTATGCTTATTGCCATTAGCTTATTGCGTACTAGTGGTAGTTTTGATTATCTAATAAATGGAATCAAGTATCTGTTCGCAGCACTGGGTACAGATACTCGCTTTGTCGACGGTCTTCCGACTGCTTTAATAAAACCATTGAGTGGAAGTGGAGCTCGTGGAATGATGTTGGATACGATGAAAACATACGGTCCCGATTCATTTGCAGGAAGGTTATCAGCCGTGTTGCAGGGGTCATCCGACACTACTTTCTACGTGGTAGCAGTTTATTTTGGATCAATTGGTGTACGTAATACGCGGTATGCAATTGGGTCAATGCTGTTAGCTGATCTGGTGGGGGTGTTAACTGCTATTTTCCTTAGTTATCTGTTCTTTGCGTAAGGGTTGTTGCATAAAAAAAGTCGCCCATTAGGACGACTTTTTTATTATTCAAATTTGTAATTAGTAGTTCACAACCAAAGATGCAGCGCGAATACTGGTTCCGCTGGTAGCACGATGTGATCCACGATAGACCACTGTATACATACGCTGTGGTAAAAGAGTAGAAACTGTAGAAGTTGCCAATACTGTAGTGGTACCCGCTAACCTTATCTGAAACGCCTCTGTTCCAATTCTGGATGGATGAACAATAAAATCAGTTACGTCGGTATATCGTACGTTCGTTGCAACGATTTCATTTTTGCCAAGAGAAACAATGTCAATCGCAGGTGTTTCAGCTACGCCATTGTATGCAAAATTTGCAAAACGAACCCGGCAAGTTGTATCTGTTGGAATAGTGATTGGCGTTCTGACTGTTTTTTGCTTGGGAGCAGTAATGGTATCAAATGTAAAAATCATGTAATTGTTACCAATGTCAAAGTTTTGGGCAAAAACTAAAGTTGCTTGGGTAGTAGTAGAAAGCGTATCTCTTACCATCATATTTCTTAACCCGCTTTTTACTGAATAGCCAAAACCAGTACCAGGAAACAAGTTTCCGGTTGATAGGGCAGATCCATTTACCGGTTGTCCATCAACATAAACATAGTTTCTGCTGGCCCCCACTGTTCCTACAAATACTTGTATTGTAGATCCAGTACCTGTATAGTAGTCGGCAGCAAGTTTTTTGTCAAAAGACTTTTGACATGATTGTAACAAAAGGGTACCGGCTGTAATTGCAATAGCAATTAGTACATACCGTGATAATTTAGTTGAAATCATACGTTTCATTATTTTCAGTTAGTTTATGGTTTTGAGAACCAGCACTCTTTAGTGATATAATCAGGTGCAAAAGCCCCAAGACGGTTTAATTCATCTACGTTATATAGATATTCAGAGTTGTAGCGGGGTCTTACTCTGTAAATCCTTTTGCCAAAATTATTTGTATACAAGTCAATTCCCGTTGGAGGCGCAAACTCTCTGTACACCTGCAGGCCAGTAGCAGGATCTAAGTCAGTGTAATTATAACGACGCATATCTACCCAAACTTCAGTTACTCCCCAGCCGTACATGGCAATAAACTTTTGCATCATAATATGAGAGAGTGTCAAATTAGCAGCGCTAGGTACGATTGTCGGGTTATTTAAGAACGCATCTCTTTGCGTGTCATTCATGCGAAGAGCAGTAGGAACGCTTGTTTCATAATTAGCTCTTAGTTCAGCAATATTTAATTCAATACCTTTTTTGTAGGCCACTAAAGCTCCAGATCTGTCTCTTTTTCTAAGCATTGCCTCTGCCTTAACAAATTGGATTTCTGCAGCAGTCATGATAGGGAATAACGGCGCATTTTTAAAAATATAGCGACAAGCATCATCATTACCGGGTGCAGCAGTAATAGAGAATGCACCTCCCCAGAAATTATCTGGTCGCTCGTTTACGTCAGTAAGAAGGTCACTTCCTTTATTGGGTCGAATACCCTTGTAAGTGCCTAATGGGTTTTCACGAATGATATAAGGTGCGCGAGGGTCCACACTATTAGTTGGGAACTGTGTGTTAATGCCTGACATCAAATCAGCAATGAATTTTGATTGACGCAGTACACCGATATTTCCTCTGTAAGGAGACCAATAGCTATAGGTACCTGTTCCTCCAGCATTTGACCAGGTAATATTGGTATTCTCATTATTTGCTTGCATGGCAAGATTTGCGTAATAAATAACGGAGTCAGGTTGATAAATTGATTTATTCGTTACGCGATGAAATGTTCTGGCTAACACACCGTACGTAAATTTTTTCCAACGATTGAGGTCTCCGCCATTGCCATAACGGTCACTTCTTGCTAGGTTAGCAGGATTCATACCATCGCCAGTTTTAGATAAATTAGCTAAGGCTTCATGACAAAGACGTTTTACTTCCTCATATACGTCTGGTTGTGGGTCGTACTTGAAAACGAGTTGCTCTGGGCGGAAAGCCTCACGAAGAATTACGTCATCATGTACATCTGTTAAGGTCATCCAACCCCAGGCACGAACCGCTTGCGCCACACCTACATAATCCCATTTCTTTTCCTCAGTTCCCCATTCGATGATGCGGCTAATATTGGCACCCATGCCATAATAATGCATAGCCCAGATACTTCCCAAGATGTCACTTCGGTTGATAAAGTTGTCTCCCATCTGATCGTACTGATTGCCAACTCCGTTAGTAGCCCAGAACTGCACGTAACGACCAAAGTATAAACCATCATTTTGGGGACCGTAAAGGGTTCCGTTGGCCGAGTGTTGAATGGCCATATTAGAAATAACCCCAGGTAGTAACTCCTCAACGGGTTGTTTGGTTAATGCATTGGGGTTAGCAAATGCATCGTCAATCTTTTTAGTACAACTGCTAAATGTAAGTGCTGAAATAGCAGCTGGAAGAATGAGCTTATAAAGAATATTATTTTTCATAATGCAGATTTTCATTGGTTAAAAGGATGCTCTTATTCCAAAATTAAGTTGAAGAGGTGCGGCTAGGGTTCCATAGTCAAACCCAAAGGCTCCCACACCACGACCAGCAGCAGTATTACCATTCACCGCAGGGTCAGCTCCGCTATAGTTTGTAAATAAGATCAGATCGTTTCCAGTTACAAAGGCACTCAGATTTTTTACACCACGGATGATGCTTTTCTTAAAGGTATAGCTGAGGGTGATGTCTCGTAAGCGGAAAAAGTTTACATCTCTTTCAATAAATTCTTCATCAGGCAATGTGTAGTAAGCGTCATTTAATGCAGGAATGATGCTGATTGTATTCATAGTTGGCGTAGCGGAATTCTCTAACCCATCACGAAGAACGCCGGTTACTACTCGTGGTGTCCAGCGGTCTGCAGTGTATTTGCTTAAACCATTTACTGTCATGAAACGGTTAGTTCCATTGAATATGTCACCACCAACTTTTAAATCCCATAGCATGCTAACTCTCCAGTTTCCAAAACGGAAATTATTGTTCCAACCTGTAGTGAAGTCTGCATTTCGATCTCCAATGACACGATAAGTTGCATCTGTTATGGGTAGCCCATTCGCAGGATTAATCATCACTTGTCCTGCATTGTTTCTTAAATATTTTGACCCAGTGATTGATGTTGTTGGTCCGCCCAGGGTGATACCTCCACGAGCAGTGTACAGCCAGGTATCAGCAATATAATATTCCGATACGCTCTTAGGCAGTTCTACTACTTTGTTGCGCATGCGGTTGAAGTTGAAACGCATATCCCAACTGAACTTAGCCGATTTCTTAACGTTATAATCTAACACTATCTCAATTCCTTTGTTACGTGTTGAACCAGCGTTTTGTGTATTGAGTACGAATCCAGTTCCATAGCTGAGACGGAAATTCTCGATAATTTGTCCCTTGTTGAGGGTATTATAATAAGTGAAGTCAACACTCAAACGGCTATTGAACAATCTTACTTCGGTACCTAGCTCAAATGTGTTTTGTTTTTCAGGCTCCAATTCTGCGTTGTTATTGAAGAAGCCATAGGAGTAGCCACCGCCACTAGCTTGGTTATCGACAAATACTGATTGGGTAGAGTAAGGGCTGTTTAAGCGTGCAGTGCTTGCTCTAGACGCTCTTAATTTCCAATAGCTAACAAGATTGTTTCTTTTTAACTCTGGTATCATATCACTTACAATCATACTGACACTCATACCAGGATAATTGTAATTTCTGTTTTGTACGGGAAGGGTAGAGGCTTGCTCAAAGCGGTGTGTATAATTTACAAACAAGTAGTTCTTGTAACTGTAAGCAACCTCACCGAAAAATGCCAACTGACGAAGTGTTACATAGTTCCATTCTCCAAATTTGTTTCTATTCAAACGAAGACGAGTATTTTGACGGGTTACGTTTGAATCCATGTAATTACCCATCAATGTAGCCAGATCTTTGTCAGAAACAAAGTTTCCATTTTTGTACATTTTTCCGTTACCACCTGCTGTATTGCTAATGCCGCCTACAGAGTCAACTATATTCAGTCCGTATACAGCAAACATTTTAGTGGTGTAGTCTTGCCACATAGTACCGCCCATCACACGGATGGAGGATCCTTTACCAAGATCTTTTTTAGCCGTTGCAGTAATTGTGTGGTTGTATCCTGAGTACTTTCTCCAGTAATTATCCAAGGATCCTCCATTACCTGCACCTAAGTAGAAAGATTGTGGGTGAAGAAACATGAATCCATCTTGATCGTACTGGTCATACCCAAAACGACCAGAAATAGTCAACCACTTATAAGGATTGATGTTGATACCCATTGTGTAGGTTTTTCTTTCTACCTCATCCTTGCCAAAATTGTTATTAACGTTCCAAAGTGGGTTATCGTATTCGCCGTTTGTTGAAGTGTTGTCAAAAAGATCCAATTTGTCTCCTGTTTGATCATTTTCAAAAGTGCGAATATCATTCGTGCGTGGCCATACTAATAAACTCAAAAGAAAGCCACCTGCACTTCTTAGAACTTTATTGTTTGTAGAACGTACGTAGGCAAATGAAGGCGTGATGTCAACTTTACCTTTTAGGAATTTAGTGGTGTTGGAAATTCTAAAGTTATAACGTAGAAAATCATTATTGGGAACAACGCCCTGTTGATTAAAGTAGCTTCCTGAAACTCTGAATTTTGATTCGCCTACTCCAAAGTCTGCACCTAAATTATGTGTCTGCGCAGTTCCGGTGCGAAAGAAGTTACCAACATTATCAAAAAGCTGTGCACCTGCAGCATAGGCTGGTCCAAATCTTCTGAAGCTTGTTCCAGCTAAACCATTAGTACCTGGGCCATAGGTATCTAATGTTTCAGGGAAACGAGTTACTTCCTGAAATCTGAAACTGTTATCGTATTGAAATGCAAACTTGTTTGTTTTTGCTTTTCTGGTTGTAATAATGATTGCACCAGAGCTAGCCTGACTTCCATAAAGGGCCGTTGCTTCTGGGCCTTTTAGTACGGTGATACTTTCAATATCACTGGGGTTGATATCGGCAATCCTGTTTTGGTAATCACTAAAGCGGTTAGGGCGGTCAGATGCTAAACCAATAGTGGCGCCACCGGAAGAAGTCTCATTCATTGTGGAATTATCCATAACAACGCCATCCACTACATAGAGTGGCTGGTTACTTAATGAAAGTGAGTTGAAGCCTCTCAAAACAACAGAAGAAGAGGCGCCTGCTATACCTGACGTAGGATCCAAGGTCAAGCCCGCTACGCGTCCTTGTAGGCCATTTATAAAATTCTCGCGTTGTGTTTCCTGAATTTCTTCTCCTTTCAAGGTTTGAGTTGAATAACCCATGGATCTAGGATTTCTCTTGATATCCATTGCAGTTACAACCACTTCGCCTAATGTATTGTCTGCGGTTTTCAAGCTCAGTCCGATTGTTTCTGAACTACCTACTTTGACGTCTGTAGTTTCATAGCCTACACTTGAAATTTGTAATACTTCTCCTGTACTGACCCGAATCGCATACTTTCCATTTGCGTCAGTCTGTGTGATTCTGCGGGTGCCTTTTACACGTATGGTCACACCAGTTAAGGGAGATTTGGTGTCATCGGCTAAAATAGTGCCGCTGACTGTTCTGTCCTGGGCTTCTACGGTTGGAACTACAAGTAGAAGAAAACTAAACGCCAACAGGACTTGGAGAATTTTTCTCATGGCTGAATGTTTGGTTAGAGTTGTTGCAAGTTAAAAAAAATATAAAGTCCGTAAGACCCGCAGCGCGATAAAATCGCAAGCAGGAGTTTCGGGTTTAAATTCGAGGTTAAGATATTGATTTTATCCGTATTGCAAATTTTTGCACCCCGAATTGTATCCACTTAGTGTTAATAACCAACATTTTACTCCAAAAGGGCCAGTTTGGATTTGGGTCTTTTTGGGCCCTCCCAGGTAAATTTAGGTAATCGCATGTCAAAAGGAGATTTTTGCTGAATGGGCCAAACAGTACCGTTAACGGCCCCCCTTAAGACGATTCGGCTCAGCTCTTTTTCTTTGAAATAGATATCTATGATATCACTTTTAGACTCGTTGATACCCGTATAAGCGCTGTCTTCGTCCTGTAAATAATATATAGTCTGCGCGTTTCCAAACGCACGCACAGAGTCTATTGATCCATCTGTGAACAAAGCGTCCATCCGAATGGATCCTATTTGGTTGTAAATTTCATTTTCTAATTCGCTAATAAGTAAACTGTTCTCGAATACTCTCATTTTCTCCGCTTTTTTATTCCGTGTGTAAAGCCAAATGGTATCACCGGTAATTTGACTTTCTTTTGACCAGACTATCGGATTATAAAGAAGTCTGAAAATAGAGTCTTTGTCTGAGTAATAGAGGCTATCGCAAACAGCTTGCAAAGAATCTGAATAAATTTTAACGTGGTGAAAAGCCTCTATATACCGTAATGAGCTGTCTGATTTATTAAGGGCTATATTTTTAGTTCCTTTTACTAAGGTCTTACCTTTTTCCCCTTTAATGCTGTCTTTACTATTTTGATTAATAGGTTCAGGAGTTATTGACGCAGAAAAAATTGTATCAGCTGTTAAAAAAAGTGAATCGGACTCTTGTTTAATAATCAATAAAGGTTTTCCTGTTGCAAGGGTGCGATTGCCCTTATTTTCTCTAAATAATTGATTGGTGATAAGGGTGGTTCCCTGCGCAGTATCAGTGACAATTACATTACCGATTGCTTGTGAGGTTCCTGTACTATCATTAAAGGCAATACGATCTCCGATTACTGTGGTGGCTCCGTCTTTAACAATTGGTCTCATGCCAAATTCGGCTTTTCCCCCTCGGTAGTAACCATCCTGAGTCTCGATTTGCCTGCCGGTGCTATCTGTGATAATTGTTTTCGCTATAAAACGATTTGTTTGGGTTGCTGTATTGTATAATAGGGAGTCTGTTTTTATTTTATAGGCCGGATCAATTAAGTTGACATCTTTTTTAAAATAAATTTCTTTTAACGATGCGTAATAGTACCCTTCTCGGCTCGTTAGTACTGTTTTTTTGTTGACAACGCGGCCTCCGTTCGCATAAAATCCAATATCTGTATTCAGGTTGTATTCCAAATCTGGGGTGGTCAAAATCGATTTCTGATCTGTCAGTTTTACGCCACCATCTAAATAGGCTAGTTTTTTGTCAATCAGGTATCGTAAATGTTTTGCATTCACCTGAATGCTATCTCCATCTTTGATTTGCACATCTTTCCAGGCTTCAAATATCTTTCCGCTATTATTTAAAACACAACTATCGCAATAGAAAAAAGCGTTCCCTTGTTTGAGGCGAACATGCCCGGCAAGGATTTGTAATGAAGTGGAATCGTTGACCTTAAGCAGTGTCAACCGGTCTGCTCCAATTATTTCAATTTTGTTAGTATCGGGTGTTGCAGCTAACGTATCAACAGAAACGACTCTTTGCTGTCCAAAAACAGGAAGGCAAAGTCCAACAAGAATTGAAGCGAAAACTAATTTACTTTTTAGTAAACTTCTCATGGAGACTTCCTGGATGAAGAATCTTTCTTAAGAGGAAACTGCAGGGGAGGGTTTTTCTCTTTTTTACCAAAGATTGAAAAATTGACATACCTTTTTGGATGTGTCCGAAGGTCATCAAGTAGCAGCTCAGCACTCAATACAGTTTGATTAAGTTGATCGTATACAGTTCGATCTTTTAAGATGGCGCCGAGAGTTCCTTCGCCCTCATTTAATGACGAAGTGAGTTTTTTAAGTTGTTTGATTACTTCGTCGAGGGAGTCTGCCGTTTGTCGAATGTTGAGGGATGCTAACTGGCTGGAAAAAGATTTTGCATTTTCTGCGGTTGCCTCAATGGAGGTAGCGCTGGCTTTCAAATGCGATGAGACTGATTCTATGTTTGTTAATGTTTGGTGGAGGGGTCCTTGGCCTGGTTGCATATAGAAACGTAAGGAAGAACTTGCCGAATCAAGGTTTGCAATTGTTTGTCTTAAATGCTGTCTGGTTGGGCCATCAAGAATGTTATTAATGCCTGCAAGCGTTTTTTTGAGGGAGTCGAGAATCCCTCTAAAACTATTAATTGTTGGGTCAAGTTGTGCTTTTACATCGCCTAATAAACCTGTTTCTTTTCTGGTTGATATAGTATCCCCATCTTGGAGCATCTCGGATGCGTCTCCTCTTTCAATAACAATAAAGGAAGACCCAACTAAACTGGAAGCAATGTAGGCAACAGAGTTTTTGGGAATATTTATATCTCGCGTCAATGTGATGGTTACAACGATCGCACTTACATCTTTATCTTTTTCTTTTTTTTGATATACAGCGCCCACAGGAAGGCCATTAATTTTTACCTCATTGGATTTTTCTAAACTTCCCAGGTCGGTAAAAACTGCATAGATTTTTTTTGTGCTACTGAATACGTCTCGGCCTTTCAAAAAATTAAAGCCAATAAAAAGCAATGCCACCGAAAAAACGGTCAATGCTCCTACTTTTGTTTCGTTGGAAATTTTCATTTGCTAGACAGTTTGTGTCTATTCTCTACAGTTTCCAGAAAAGACATTGTTTTGGCAAGGGTGGCAGCATTTGTTTCGGTCCCACCCGTTTGCTGCTTTTGTTCTAGCCAAGCTAAATAGTTTTTTAGTCCCCTTATAATGCAAGCAGATAATTCTTCTTGCCCCTGTTGACTATTCAGATAATCTTCTTCCTCAGGATTTGAAATAAAACCGGTTTCCACTAAAACACTTGGCATGGCAGTGGCTTGCAATACCCAAATACCGATAGCACGCTGACGAACATCACGATCTACCCGACCAACTTTTGCAAATTCGTCTTGGATGAAGCCGGCTAATGTGGCACTTCTTTTGAAATATTGTTTTGTTTTTAGCAACGAAATAGCAATGAATTCTGGAGAGTTTACGTCCACATTGCCATAATTTTTTTCAAAATTATCCTCCTGCATCATGGGAGCATTTTCAATAACAGCCAGCTCTTTGTCCTCGCTTCGATGGGCCCCCCATATGTAAGTTTCGGTACCTTTTGCTTCGCTAGGCAAATTAGTATATCTGTATTGTGGTACTCTTTTCGTTTTCTTTTTTCTGCTGGCTCCTTTTCCTGTGTAATAGGTGACCGTTTTATATCCAACGATTTCGCCCACTCTTTTTCCTCGGGCAGCATTTACGTGAATACACAAGTAAAGATCTCCTTTGTTTTCATTTGCAAATTTTGCTCGATCGTGTAACTCAGGGTAAGAATCTTCTGTTCTTGTGTATAAAACACGAAGGGAAGGAAACTCTTTGCTAATAATTTCGCCAAGTTTTAAAGAAACTGCCAAGCAGATGTCCTTTTCGTTGCTGTACTTGCCTCTTGCACCAAAATCAGATCCACCGTGACCTGGATCAATGATAACTGTACTAATCACTTTTTTACTCCCAACTGCAGGGGCTTGGTCTTGGACAAAGGAAGAGACAGTGATAAACGCACTTGCGAGTATGAATAGGGAGAAAATTCGTAGAGTCATAGTTATTGGGAAGGTAAAATTCACATTTTGTTAGTTACAGGCAGCAAGCAGCAAAACCATAAAAGGTTACATTTGCCCCGCTACATGTTCATGATCCACAAATTTAAGCCAAAATGCTGCTTTTGGCGGATGGGTTTTGTCGCTTTAATTTATACCCATGCGTGTATAACCCCTTTTGCTGCGAAGGCAGGTGGTATATTTCGCAGTTTATTAACATATCAACAGAAGGACACAATTCCAATTCGAACTCAACCGAGCGATTCCTCCGTACAGCGAGTGGATACATTTCGATTGAAGCGCTCAGCAGATACGCTGGACGCCCCAATTCGCTATGAGGCTGAAGATTCTGCTGTAGTACTTGTAAAGGATAAAAAAGTTTTACTCTACGGTAAAACTAAAACTAACTATACGGATATGGTATTAACTGCTCCTCAGGTGCAAGTAGACCAGCGTACGCAAATTATTACTGCGGTTCGATCTGTTGATAGTACGGGTACTACCCTGGAAGCAGCCTATTTTAAGACGGGAGATTCTGAGATGACTAATGATACAATTCTTTACAACTTTAAATCACAGGTTGGGGTAACAAAAAAAACATACACACAACAGGGTGAAATATTGGTAATTGGAGAGCAAGCAAAAAAAGTAAATGCAAATACCACCTTTATTCGCTCCGCTCGTTTTACAACTTGTATGTTGGACGAGCCACATTTTGCCTTTGTAGCAGGTAAAATGAAAGTGATTAATCAAAAGCTGGCTGTTTCAGGTCCTGCTCATCCTGAATTTGAAGGTGTTCCTGTGCCTATATATTTACCATTTGGCTTTTATCCATTGAACCAGGGACGACATTCTGGGTTATTACGTCCAAATTTCATTACAGATGAGCGTAGAGGTATAGGTATTCAGGAAATTGGATATTACAAAGTCATCAATGATCATTGGGATTTCAAGTGGGGCGCTGATCTATTTTCATATGGCGAATGGGCAACTTCTATTGGAGCGTCATATCGTACTCGCTATCGTTATAATGGAGGGCTCACATTTAATTTTAGGTCTTCAAAACAAAACTTTAAAGGGGATCCTGATTTTTCTTCCAGTAAAGTTTTTAATATTTCATGGAGTCATGCTGTAGATAGTCGTGCAAGACCTGGCGTAACCTTTTCGGCTAATGTAAATGCTGGTTCTACCAAGTATAATCAAAGTATTCCAGGTAATGCAATTTTGCCCTTCCAAAATATTATGGGCTCCTCTATTAATTTTTCAAAGAATTGGAAAAACAAGCCCTATAATTTATCGCTAAGTGCCACGCACTCCCAGAATAATAATTTAGGGCTGATCAATCTAAGTCTCCCCAATGGTGCTTTTACTGTTAATACAATATTTCCTTTTCAACAAAAAGAAGGAGGAGGTACCACAAAGTGGTATGAGAAACTGGGGATTGGTTATACAGGGAATTTCTATAATAATGTTAATTTTTACGATACACTTTCCTATGGCAAAAATGGTATAAAGCCTTTTTTAAAATACTTGCTTGATACTGCTCAATGGGGAGCTACCCATGCAATTCCAATTACGTTATCGCTTCCTCCAATTTTGGGCGGAAGAGTGATTGTATCGCCAGGCGTTAGTTACAATCAAGTTTGGCTACAACGGTTAACTCGTTATCAATGGAATCAATCCTTGAAAAAAGTGGATACGCTAGAAAAGAAAGGAGTTTTTATCGATCAACGTACAAGTTTTTCGCTGGGATTGAATACAGCTTTGTATGGGATGTATCAGTTTAAGAAATCAAAAATCATCGCTATTCGACATGTTATTCGTCCACAACTTTCTTTTTCTTATACTCCAGATTTAAATAGTTCTCGTATTCGTTCCACAAAAGTTGATACAACTGGCCGAATCCTCTACTATAATGAAATTGGCGGTCAGATTCTCTATAATACTTCATCCAGGAGATCTGGTGCTATTCAATTTGGTGTAGACAATAATTTGGAAATGAAGTATCGTTCTAAAAAAGACACAGGAAAGGCGGCGATTAAAAAAGTGATGATCATCGAAGGCTTTGGGTTTAATGCCTCCTATGATTTGCTCAGGGACTCTATGCGACTGTCAAGAGATATTCCATTGTATGTTCGTACGACTCTTTTTGATAAGATCAATATTAATGCCGGTGCTACACTTAATCCTTATCAGTTAGATGGGAGGGGAAATGAAATTAATAAACTTGCTTGGCAAGGAGGAAAATTTAGTTTAGGTCGTATTACTGCTGGTAATGTCTCCATAGGTACCAATTTTCAAAGCAAACCGAAAGACCCCAAAAAGGAGGAGCTAAAAAAGAAACAAATGGAGGATCGCCTTCGCGACCCGGTTTTAGCGGCTGATCAACAGCGGCTTCTTGAATACATGCAGCAAAACCCAAATGAATTTGTTGATTTCAATATTGACTGGCAGGTCAATATCAGTTACTCACTTTCTTTTTATAGTCGCCTTCGTTCTGATTTTAGCGGATTTGATACTGAGTTTACGAATGGGATGAATTTAAATGGAAGTTTCAACCTGACTCCCAAGTGGAAATTTTCAGGAAGTGCAAGTGTTGATGTTAAAAAAATGGATATTCAATACATGACTTTTTCTGTAAATAGGGATCTCCATTGCTGGCAATTGGCAATAAATGTGATTCCGATTGGATTTACTCGATCCTTTAATTTTACGGTTTCTCCCAAAGCAGGCATTTTACAAGATCTTAGAATAAATCGGACTCGATTTTTTACAGGTTATTGAGCACTGTTTTTTAAATAGTACGCTTTCATTACTTCATAAACTTCCGTTTTTAGTTCCTCTACAGATTTGCCAAGGGGTGTAATAGGGGACAAAAAATGAATCTCTACTTTTCCAGGCCATCCATATAGAAATCTTCCGGCTGGAAGAACTTCTTTGGTGTTTAGTATCACTGCAGGCATTATTGAATGGCCAGTTTCTTTTGCTAATCGAAATGCCCCACTATAAAAAGGTTTGAGTGGTTCGTTGGTTCTGTTTCTTGTTCCTTCGGGATATATGCACATATGAATCCCCTTTTTTAAAACTGCTTTCATTTCTTCGTAGCTTTTTTTTCTACTTTCCTCACTTTTTCTATTTACCAAAAGTCCCCCTTTTCTGTAATACCATTTAAAAAGTGGGACTTTATCAAAATCAGATTTTGCAATCGTTTTATTGGGGCCTTGTATAAAAGGAGAAGATAAGGGAGGGTCTAACAAAGAATTATGATTACAGGTAACAATGTAAATTTCTTCTTTTTTAAAATTATCTTTTCCGTTTAGGATAATCCTGCAGCCAATGATTGTTAACCAAAAACGCATCCATATTCTTGCAATTTTTACAAATAAATCTTGGCCTTTTGGATCAGGAAATAGCCAGGTTAGTAGAGAAGGTGGAAGAATAATAAAAAAACTGGCAGTGAATGTTGAAAGTGCCCAAATTGCCCACAGTCTTCCAAAAACACTTTTAAATAGCTTCATGATCAAAAATTTAGTTGCCAATCAATTGGGTCAATACCGTTTTTTACAAGGTAAGTATTGCAAGCAGAGAAGTGTCCACAACCTAAAAAGCCCTGATGAGCGGAAAGGGGCGACGGATGTGGTGCAGTAAGGATATAATGTTTTTTTGAATCAATTAATTGGATTTTCTCTTTGGCAAATTTGCCCCATAACATAAATACTATTTTTTCCTTTTTTGCAGCGATAGTTTTGATTACTTGATCTGTAAATCCAGACCACCCGATTTGCGAGTGACTCATGGGTTCACCACTTCGAACTGTCAATGATGCGTTAAGCAAAAAAACTCCTTGTTCAGCCCAATTCGTTAAATCTCCGTGTGGGGGTAATTTCATGCCAATATCTCTGTTGAGTTCTTTAAAGATATTATGTAAGGAAGGAGGGATCGGTATGCCTTTATTTACAGAAAAGCAGAGTCCGTTTGCCTGACCATTTCCATGATAAGGATCTTGCCCAATAATAACAATCTTTATTTTATCAAAAGGTGTCTGATTGAAAGCCCTAAATATATTTCCGCCCTTTGGAAAAATTTTTTTCCCTTGCTTTATCTCAGTTTTGATATGATGAACAAGTTGTTTGAAGTACTCTTTTTTAAATTCATCTTTCAAGGCGATTTTCCAGGATATTTCAAGTTTTACATTCATAGTCAATATTAATCGCAAATGTATTCTCTTGTGTGAAGCATTGATTTTTAATTGATAAGACTATATACTTATTAAATATTATATTTGAAGTTCGAATAAACTAAATTGAAATTAGAAATATTTAAAGCTTAATTCGTTGATTATTAGGAACATTCATAGTCTAATTAAAATTAATTTTAATCTATAATGTACTTAAATATTTTGATTTTGTTATGCAAATTATATATGCGATAAAATCATATGTTTTTGCTGAAGGGGTAAATTCACTATTCCGGCAAGAAGTTAAGGGGATACAACCGCCTGCCTTTTGTTCAGTGGACTGTGAGGAAATTTTGCATGCTTTATCTACTCAAACTTGTCATTTTTTAGTGGTAGATCTTGATTATTTAGAAGGATCTTCTGATTTACTTTTTAAACAGCTTAGAGAATCTTATCCTTCCCTTAAAGTAATTGTCATTGCAGAAAATTTAGATCGAAGAATATTATATGCGTATCGTAATGGAATCTCTGCCAGTTTTTCAAAAAATGAGTCTCAAGTAAATGTTTTAATTGCCATTCGCACTATTCTGACAAATCAGGTGTATGTGCCTAACTCAATTATTTTTGGAGTGATAAGCGATGGGCATATTTTTACTGAAATTGAAACGCATCTTAAATTACTTTCCGAGAAGGAAATATCAGTACTAGATCAGATTTGTTTAGGCAAACGAATGAAAGAGATTTCTCAGTGTCTACACATTGCCCCTTCTACCTTGTCTACGCATAAGTTACGAATCATGCGAAAATTATCACTGGATAACAGAAGGGAGCTGGTGAATTTTATGTCAGCCTACACGGATTGGAAAAAAATAAATCCACGGCTTCCCTTTGATAAGAAAAACCCTCCATCAATTGTTGGAGGGTTTTGTGATCCGGATTGGATTCAAACCAATGACCTACTGCTTAGAAGGCAGTTGCTCTATTCAACTGAGCTACCGGACCAGGATTTTTGCATATAAAATCGATTAGAGCAAACTGGTTGGTCAATATTTGGGGCTAACTGCGGCTCGCAAAGGTAATTTTTTTTAGATTGCGGACAAACATGGCTTAAGATGACAACTTTTCAATATGGCAGCGGTGATATGAAAATTTCTGATGCACTTCAATTGGCAACTGGTAAACTAAGGGGCGTGCTATCATCCGAGAATGTACAAAAGGTGTTGGAAAGTGAGAAAAATGCATTGTCTCTTGCCAATGGGGATAAAGCAGTTTATGGAATAAACACAGGTTTTGGGATTCTAGCGCAAACAAAAATTTCTCCAGTTGACACGGGTCTTCTTCAGCAAAAAATTCTTCAAAGTCATAGTGCAGGAGTAGGTAAATCAATATCCAGAGAGCTTGCTAAACTCATGTTGGTTACAAAAGCACATTCGTTAGCCAGAGGATATAGTGGGATAAGATTAGAAACGTTGCAACGCATACTTTGGTTTATTGACAACGATGTTATTCCAGTAGTGCCCGAAAAGGGTAGTGTTGGCGCTTCTGGTGATTTGGCCCCGCTATCGCATCTTTTTTTGCCCCTAATTGGGCTGGGAATGCTCTCCGTAAAAGATGCTAATGGACAGGAGAAAATCGTTGATGCAGGCTCGTATTTGAAAGAATCTAACTTAAAACCCTTGCTTTTAGGCCCTAAAGAGGGGTTAGCACTTATAAACGGAACTCAGTTCATCTTAGCACACAGTTTACAGGGGGTGATGCGATTTTACCAGCTATTGGAATATGCTGATTTAATTGGTGCACTCAGTTTAGAGGCTTTAATGGGGTCTCCAGCTCCCTTTGATGAACGATTACATTCATTACGTCCATTTCCAGGTAACCAATTGGTCGCTCAACGGTTACGATTATTGCTAAAAGGTTCGCAAATTGTAAAAAGTCATGAAGGCTGTGATCGTGTGCAAGATCCCTATTCATTGCGATGTATACCTCAGGTGCATGGTGCCAGCCGAAATGCTTGGTTGCATTTGAAACAGCTAACGGAGATTGAATTAAATGCTGTGACAGATAACCCTATTTTAATAGCTAATAAAGAGGCTATAAGTGGTGGAAATTTTCATGGTCAACCGCTTGCGCTCCCACTTGATTACGCCTGTTTTGCAGCCGCAGAGCTAGGAAACATTAGTGATAGGCGCTCTTATCTTCTTCTGGAAGGAAAATGGGGTTTGCCTACGCTACTGATGGAAAAGGTAGGTTTAAATAGTGGCTTTATGATTCCACAATATACCACGGCTGCTTTGGTAACTGAAAATAAAACACTTTGTTTTCCAGCTAGTGTTGATAGCATACCCACTTCTTTGGGACAAGAAGATCATGTTTCAATGGGTAGTATTAGCGCCCGGAAATTCAATACAATACTCGATAATTTAGAATACATACTTTCAATAGAGTTGCTATTAGCTGCACAAGCCATTGAATTTAGGCGTCCTCTTAAGAGCTCTGATTTGGTCGAACTTATTTATCAGGAAGTAAGAAAAAGTGTAAGCTTTGCGAAAGAAGATCGCATTTTTTCACTGGATATAGAGAAAGTAGTTCAAGTGGTACGCTCTTCTTCATTGCTAGAGGGTATTCAGAAAAATGCAGTGCAACTCGGTATTCAATTGAATAAGAATTATAGCGAATTTGATTGCTAAATCGATTGAATAGATGTTTTTAAAGCTAACTGCATCATTGGCAACAATGCGGTCTCTCTTTCTTTTGAAGAAAGCCTTTCATTTGTAGGAATGATATCGGTTACGGTTAAGAGGCAGGCGGCGTTTTTATTTAAATAGCGGGCATTAGCAAAAAGTGCAAATGATTCCATTTCTGCAGCCAGGCATCCATGCGTGCTAACTATTACAGGGCTAGACGTACTGGCGCTATAGAAAACATCTGTTGAATGAATTGTGCCGGATAGCAGCGGTTGATTGATTTGAAGCGCTACTTGATTAATTGTTTGATAAATGCCACCCTGGTTTTCCTGAATTTCTTCATCAAATCCCCAGGCAACCTTTGCATAGGTTGATTCGCTTGCTGCCTTTTCGACATTGATAATGTCATAAAATTTCAGATCTGTTGTATAAGCGCCGCAGGTTCCAATTCGAATGATGGTGTCCACCTTGTACTGCGTATATAATTCGTACGAATAAATTCCTATCGAAGGGCAACCCATTCCGCTTGCTCCAATTGTAATTTTTACATCTTGGTAGTAGCCAGTGTAAAAAAATACGTTTCGAGTTTCGCTAACAAGGATTGAATTTTCGAGATATTTTTCAGCCATAAATTTTGCCCGTAAAGGATCTCCTGGCATTAAAACGGTAGAAGCTATTTGTTCTGTGGACGCGTTGATATGAACACTCATAGTATGTAGTTGCGATTCAAGATATGTATTTTTGCATTTCTAATTTGCAGCCGATGAAAACTTCTAATCAAAAAAATAAGATGTCCTATCAAACGCCTACAGGTAATTCACTCCGTTGCAAAGGCTGGGTCCAAGAGGCGGCGCTTCGGATGCTACTGAATAATCTGGATCCTGAAGTTGCAGAGCGCCCAGAAGAGTTGATTGTATATGGCGGCAGAGGGAAAGCTGCCCGTAATCCTGAATCTCTAGATTTGATCATAAAAGCACTGGAGATATTGGAAAATGATGAGTCATTACTGATTCAAAGCGGGAAGCCTGTTGCGATTTTAAAGACACATGAGGACGCACCTCGCGTATTGATCAGTAATTCACAATTGGTTCCAAATTGGGCTACCTGGCAGCATTTTGATGAGTTGGAGAAAAAAGGTTTGATGATGTATGGTCAAATGACTGCTGGAAGTTGGATCTATATAGGCTCTCAGGGCATTGTACAGGGAACCTATGAGACGTATGCTGCAGCTGCTCAAAAACATTTTGGAGGTAGCTTAAAAGGGACTTTAAATGTAACTGCTGGGCTTGGTGGGATGGGAGGAGCGCAGCCGTTAGCCATTACAATGAATGAAGGGGTGGCATTGGTTGCAGAGCTGGAAGAGTGGAGAATTGACAAACGTTTGGAGACGCGTTACCTCGATCAGAAATTTACTGATATTGACGCCGCAATCGACCGGGCATTATTAGCAAAGGAAGAAGGGTGGGCAACCAGTATAGGCGTTCTTTGTAATGCGATTGATTTGTTGACCCGTTTGCTAGAAAGAAATATTATTCCTGATACACTAACAGATCAAACAAGCGCACATGATCCATTGATCGGGTATTGGCCCTCGAATTTAACTATACAAGAGAGCTTGAATCTAAGGACTAGTGATCCTAATCGTTATACGGAACTTTCCTACGCTTCTATGTACAAGCATGTTTGTTTGATGGTTGAATTACAAAAAAAAGGTGCCATAACTTTTGATTATGGAAATAACATTCGTGCTCGTGCAAAAGAATATCAACAAAAGTTTGATTCATCCTCACCTGTAGATTGTTTTGCATTTCCTGGATTTGTACCCGCCTATATTCGCCCTTTATTTTGTGAAGGAAAAGGGCCTTTCCGTTGGGCTGCTTTAAGTGGAGATCCTGCTGATATTGCAGTGACTGACGAAGTGATACTATCGTTATTTCCAACCAACAAGGGGTTGGTCAGATGGATGAAAATGGCAAAAGAGAAAATCCCTTTTCAAGGTCTTCCGGCAAGAATTTGCTGGTTGGGGCAGGGAGAAAGAGAAAAAGCTGGTTTGGCATTTAATGAATTAGTGCGCACCGGTCGAGTAAAGGCTCCGATTGTAATTGGTAGAGATCACTTAGATACGGGAAGTGTAGCAAGTCCAAATCGAGAAACAGAGTCTATGTTGGATGGGAGTGATGCGGTTGCAGATTGGCCTATTCTAAATGCATTAGTCAATACGGCTGGAGGTGCCAGTTGGGTTAGTTTGCATCAAGGTGGGGGAGTAGGAATGGGATTCAGTATTCATGCGGGTATGGTAATTGTTGCAGATGGTACCGACAAAGCAGCTACCCGGCTTACTCGAGTACTACGCAATGATCCTGGAATGGGAGTTGTAAGACATGCAGATGCGGGCTATGAAATTGCTAAACGAGTGTTAAAAGAGCAAGGACTTGATATTACGGATCTTGTAAAATGATTTTTACAAAAGCGATTTTTAAGGTTTTGCATAGGGAAGCCGATCAATTTTCTCTACATTATAATACCCATCTATCCCTAACGAAGTAATACTTTTTGCCTTCTCTAAATCGATAAATCCATCTTCTTCAATCCAGTCGCTTGCGATAAAAACATCTGTAATTGCTCCAATTACCAAAAAAGTTCCATTCTTTTTTATGGGTATGACTTCTTCAAGTTGAAGTGCATATTGAACTGCACTCTCGGCAACAAATGGGCTTAAAATAGAGGGTCGCCATAGAGCACCTAATCCTGTGGCATCAAACTCGCTGATTTCAGCAGAATACTTCGCACTTGTTTGATGCGCTTTTTTGTAGAAGCTTTCCTGAATGTGGTTGATGGTATAGATTCCTGTTGACTCAATATTTGCGATGGTATGAGGAGCAGCTTCCAGTGGACGGTTAATAAACCCAATTAAGGCGGGATCCGCACCCAGATGAATAATATTGCTGAAAATAGCCAGATTTGGTTGCCCCTCCTTGTTGGAGGTGCCAATTAGGCTAACACTTTTAAAGCCACTAAGGGAGTTGATGAAATTTGCTCTGTAAATCCGACTCCATTGGGTAAAGTCAGTTTTATTAAAATGTTGGATCATATTTTCTTTAACAACAAAAGTTGAAAAAAGTTAAGATATTGATTCGATCAGATAATTTTGAAACATGGCATGGCTTTCTATAAAGGGGGTAGAGAAACACTACGATGGAAATTCAGTTTTAAAAAAACTAAGTTTTTCGTTAAGTCGGGGGACGCAGCTAGGAATTGCAGGGGCTACTGGTTCTGCTAAGACTACGCTCCTACGAATTATTGCAGGACTTTTACAAGCTGATGGTGGTTCTGTTTGGTTAGAGGGTAAAAGAGTTGAAGGGCCAGATGAAAAATTAATTTCTGGCCATCCCTCAATTGGATTTCTTAGTCAGCATTTTGAATTGCGTAACAATTATTGCGTAATCGATGAGTTGGAAGTTGTCTCTGTTCTTACAAAAGAACAAGAGGAGAAACTATACTCATTATGCCAAATCTCGCACTTGCTTTCCAGAAAAACCACTGCCTTATCTGGAGGCGAAAGGCAACGTGTTGCGCTGGCAAGAGTTCTATTAAAAAGCCCCAGCCTTTTACTATTAGATGAGCCTTTTTCTAACCTTGATCCTAGCCACAAGCGTTTAATGAAATTAGTGCTTAAAAAAATCGCTGATGAGTTTCAAATAACAACCATTTTGGTATCTCATGACGGCGCCGATCTCTTATCCTGGGCTGATTCATTGCTATTGATGCGCGAGGGGCAAATAATACAGGAAGGTTCAACGCACGAGCTTTATCAAAATCCAATCAATGAATATGTTGCTGGCTTATTAGGCAATTATACAAGGATTGATAATAATGATTCTCCAGCGTTAGTTCGCTTTTTTGAAAAAAAAGATGATCACCAAAATTTCCCCTTACTCATCAGACCTGAACGGCTTGTGTTTGATAATTCCTCTTCCAATAATTTAAAAGTTAAGGTTGGTAAAAATTACTTTATGGGAAATTATTTCCTAGTAGAAGTGGAAGTAGAGGGCAAGACGATTCTTGTGCAGGCGGATCAACTTTTGTATCAGGATGGTGATATGGCCTTTTTACGATACAAATAGTTATCGGCTATTTGCATTTCAAGAATACGATTGGACTTGTTTAGTTCTTTGGGAGGGTAAGAATCTATTTAAAAAATAATTCTTCCACATTTTCTTTTTGTACATGTGAATAACTGTCCAAAATTACGCCCCTAAAATCTGCTCAATTAACTCTAATTTCGCTTTGAAAGTTAAAAATTGATAAAGCTGTGAGGCTAAAGACATTAGAAATCAAGGGGTTCAAGAGTTTTGCGGATAAAACAGTCATAAATTTTGATGACAGTGTAACGGGTATTGTGGGGCCGAATGGATGTGGTAAGTCGAACATAGTCGACAGTATTCGTTGGGTGATTGGAGAACAAAAAATAAGTCATCTCCGAAGCGAAAATTTAGATAGTCTTGTTTTTAACGGATCTAAAACAAGGTCTGCAAGTGGTTTAGCAGAGGTGAGTCTGACATTTGAAAATACGCGTAATCTACTTCCAACCGAATTTAATACAGTAACCATTACCCGTAAGTTTTACAAGAGTGGTGAAAGTGAATATCGTCTCAATGATGTGCAGTGTAGGTTAAAGGATATTCAGAATTTATTTATGGATACCGGAATTAGCACTGATAGTTACGCGATAATTGCTTTGGATATGGTTGATGACCTTATCAAAGACAAAGACAATAGTCGTAGAAAAATGTTAGAGCAAGCCGCTGGCATTTCTCTCTATAAAACGAGAAAAAAAGAAGCGAAGTCGAAGTTAGAGGCAACGGAGCAAGACCTTGCTCGTATTGAGGACTTATTATTTGAAATTAATAATCAATTAAAATCATTAGAGAGTCAAGCTAAAAAGGCAGAAAAATATCACGAGATCAAACAAGAATATCGAGAGGTTAGTATAGAGTTGGCCAAAGCATCTTTAGAAGGATTCAATCTTTCGTACGGCGACCTCACTGAACAGCAGCAAAAAGAAACGGATCGCAAGTATCAGCTGGAAGCTGCCGTCGCAACAAGTGAAGCTGAATTGGAAGGCGAGCGCGTTCGATTTTTAGAAATGGAGAAAGCGTTACAACAATTGCAACATGAATTTAATGAGCTTCAGCAGTCTTTTCGAGGTAAAGAGAATGATAAAAACCTAGCCGTTCAGCGTATTGAATATTTACGTGAAAAGTTAAGCGGCCTTCAGCAATTTTTGGATCGTGCTACTGGTCAGCAAAACGGCATGCTGGAAAGTATCGCATTTACTGAAAAACAAATTGGGGAAGAAGAGAAAGTTATTCAAGAACTTGAACTGGAAGTAGAAAAACTTTCGCAGTCTGTACAAGAAAAGACTGAGAACCTTGAAGACTCCAGAAATGATGTTAACAGAATACGACAATCTTTTCAGCAAACGCAACGTGATCAATTTGAAGCAGAAAAGAAAGTGGCCGTAGCTGATACCTCTTTGTTGAATATGCAAAGAGCTTTACAGCAGCAAATAACTGAGCAGGAACAGCGAATGCTGCAAGTGGCGTCATTAAATGAAGAAAGAGAGAACAAAGAAAAAGAAATTTCAATTAAAAAAACTGATCTTGAGCAGCTTCAGCGGCATCAAGAAAAAACGAAAGATCAGATTCTCCAAACACAGTCAATTTTGGAACAGTTGCGTGGCGAATTGGCTGAGGAAAGTAGAAAACTAGATGCGAAGAAAAATGAATATGATCTTTTAAGAAGTATGATTGATTCAATGGAGGGTTATCCTGAATCGGTTAAGTTTTTGCATAATAATCCAGAATGGAAGTCGGGGATTCCAATTCTTTCGGATGTGATTTATGTGAGTGAAGAATATCGCTTGGCATTGGAAAATGTCTTGGAGCCATTTTTGAGTTATTATGTTGTTGATAGTTTGTCAGACGGTCTTGCTGCAGTTCACCTGTTGGACAAGCAAAAAAAAGGGAAGGCGAATTTTTTCTTACTTGATCAAATCAATGCATCTACCGAAAATGTAATATCCCATTCTCTCCCAGGAGCCATCTCAGCGTTGAATGTGATTGAAGTAGAAGAACGTTATAAAAAATTAGCTATTCACTTATTGGGAAATGTTTTTATTGCAGAAAATGAAGATGTACTAGAAAATAGCAATGGCTTTGTAGTCATTGAAAAACAGGGGCGTTATGTCAAAGGCAAATATTCGCTTTCTGGGGGCAGTGTTGGGTTATTTGAGGGAAATAAAATCGGCCGTGTTAAAAACCTTGAAAAGTTGGAAGCGGGAGTGAAAACGCTGGAAAAGGTTGTCGAAGATTTACGTGCTATAATCCAGTCTCGTCACAATGAAGTGATTGCTTTTAATGAAGATCTACGCGAAAATACGTTGCGTCAACGGGAGGTAGAAATTCAGCAGCTAACGAATGCTGTATTTTCTTTACAAAACAAAGTAGAGAATCTTCAGTCCGCTCAAGACACTGGAGTACAGCGTCAAACGGAGCTCTCTACACAAATTGAGCAAACAAATACTTTGGTTGCCGCAGTTCGTGATTTGTTTCAACAATTGAATGAGCAACTACAACTAAGTCAACAAGCTTTGCAAAAGTCTGAAGATGAATATCGAATTTTAGAGGCTGCACAAGCGGAGGCCATTAGAGTTTTTAATGAGTTCAATTTGACGGTATCTCGCCAACAAAGTAAAATTCAATCGTTGCGTCAGGAACTCGAGTTCAAGCATACGCAATTGAACGATTTGAACTTACAAATACAGGATAGTGAAAAACAATTAAAAGAGGCAACAGACTCGCTGGGTCAATCGTCGGCTTCACTACAATTAATTGAGCAAGGTTTACACGAATTGCTAACCAGAAAAGAAGAGGAAGAGAAAAAATTAAACCTTGCAGATCAGGCTTATTATAATTTCCGAAACGAACTTGCTGAAAAAGAGAGTACAATCAGGCATCTAAGCAAGGATAAGGAACAGGTTGAATTTTTGCTAGCTGCCTTAAAAGATAAACTGAATGAACTCAAGTTTCAATTGGCAGGTATGAAGGAGCGAATGAGTATTGAGTTTAAAATTGATTTGGAAGAAATTTTGGGAGAAGGTCGAACTAATAATATTGCGACCGAAGAACTACAAGCCTCCGTGGATAGAATGAAGAAAAGATTGGAGAACTTAGGTGAAGTTAATCCCACCGCCATTGAGGCTTTTACGGAAATGAAGAAAAGGTATGATTTTATTGTAGAGCAAAAAACGGATTTAGTCTCAGCAAAAGACAGTTTATTAAAAACAATTGAGGAAGTTGAAGCCACCGCAAATCAAAAGTTTTTAGATACATTCGAGCAAGTTCGAAGTCATTTTAAAAATGTTTTCCAAACGCTCTTTACCGAAGATGACCAATGTGATCTTGTGTTAGAAGATCCTACTAATATTGCAGAAAGTGGAATTGATGTTATTGCAAAGCCTAAAGGGAAGCGTCCCACATCTTTAACACAATTAAGTGGGGGGGAAAGAACACTTACAGCAACAGCTTTATTGTTTGCAATCTATCTGATTAAACCTGCCCCATTTTGTATTTTAGATGAGGTAGATGCACCCCTAGATGATGCCAACGTAGGAAAGTTTACAAACATGATTCGTCAATTCAGTGAAAATTCACAATTTATCATTGTGACACATAATAAAGCAACGATGAGCACTGTTGATGTGATTTATGGGGTGACCATGCAAGAACCTGGGGTTAGTAAACTGGTTACCGTGGATTTCAGAAATTTACAATGATATAACTGTCCATTCATGCGGACATTGCTTAACTTTTTACTCATTTTTTTAATGGTACCTGCACAATTAAGTGCTCAAGGGCTTCCTGAGGGTTTATTTATCGGGGCTCGTGCACCAGATTTTAGGGGTATTGATCAATTTGGACGTACAATTCATTTGCGAGAACAAGCAAAAAAAAATCCAGTAGTGCTTGTCTTTTACCGGGGTAATTGGTGTCCGCATTGCATGCGTCTTTTAACTCGAATACAAGATTCTTTTCCTTTTTTTACGCAAAAATCTGTTAGTATCATCGCCATTTCTCCAGAATCGGAAGAAAGTCTAGCAAAGACAATGGAAAAAACAAAAGCTGGATTTTCGCTTTTGCGTGATACGGGTCTTTTTATAGCTAAAAAGTATGATTTGGCTTATGTAGTGTCAGAAAATCAATTGACTCGATACAGAAATGGCGGTATTGATTTGAATAAAATAAATGCACCCAATCCACCACTTTTATCTGTTCCCACGGTGTTCATTATTGGTAAGGATTACACAATCACCTATCGATTTTTTGACCCTGAACATAAGAAACGGATTAACGTCAACGATATTCTAACACAATTTTGAAATAATCAAACGCTGGCCACTTCTCTAACTCGTTAGCTGAATCGTTATATTTGTGTTTTAGCACTATGGCAAACGAAAAAGAAAAAAAAATAGCTGAATATACTGAGGATAGTATTCAATCGTTAGACTGGAAACAACACATTCGCCTAAGACCCGGAATGTATATTGGAAAGCTGGGTGATGGCTCATCTCCAGATGATGGTATCTATGTTTTAATCAAAGAGGTAATCGATAACTGTATCGATGAGTATACGATGGGGTATGGGAAGGCTATTGATCTTACTATTGAAAATAAAGTGGTAACAGTACAGGATTATGGTAGAGGAATTCCACTGGGAAAGGTAGTGGATGTAGTAAGCAAAATCAATACAGGAGCAAAATACGATAGTAAGGCTTTTCAAAAGTCTGTAGGATTGAATGGAGTTGGTATAAAGGCAGTTAATGCGTTGAGTGCAGCTTTTAAGGTTACTGCCGTGAGGGATGGGAAAGCAAGGACTGCTGAATTTACAAGGGGGGAGCTCATCAAAGAGCATAAAGAAATAAAAACAGATGCTCCCAATGGCACATTAGTTAGTTTTTTGCCAGATGACACAGTCTTTAAAAATTTCAAATATGTAAATGAGTTCATAGAGAGTCAGCTCTGGAATTATGCTTTTTTGAATGCAGGATTAAAATTGAATTTTAACGGTAAAACCTTTATTAGCAAAAACGGACTTCTTGATCTTTTGCAACGAAAAACGAATGAAGATGAAATTCGGTATCCCATTATTCATTTACTAGGCGAAGATATTGAGGTTGCTATTTCTCATACCAATGAATATGGCGAGGATTTATACAGTTTTGTAAATGGACAGCATACGACGCAAGGAGGTACACACCAGCAAGCATTCAGAGAAGCGTATGTCAAAACCATTCGGGATTTTTTCAAAAAAGATTATGATGCTTCTGATATCCGAACTGGCATCGTAGCAGCTATATCTGTACGAGTTGTAGAACCTGTTTTTGAATCTCAAACAAAAACAAAACTGGGGTCTATAAATATTGATATTGATGGGCCTTCAATGCGTCAATTTATTGGAGATTTTCTTTCAAGGGAGCTAGATAATTACTTACACAAGCATCTCCCTGTTGCTGAGGCATTAAAAAAAAGAATTGAACAAAGTGAACGTGAACGTAAAGAGTTGGCGGGTATTAAGAAGTTGGCCAATGAAAGAGCAAAAAAGGCCAATTTGCATAATCGTAAACTAAGAGACTGTCGCTTTCACTTGAATGAGGAGCCGCCAACTAAGGGGAAAGAAGAATTTTTAGCTAAGCAAGGGGAGAGCACTATTTTTATCACAGAGGGAGACAGTGCCAGTGGCTCAATCACAAAGGCCAGAAGCGTTGAAACACAGGCTGTATTCAGCTTACGTGGAAAGCCACTTAATTGTTTTGGATTGACTAAAAAAGTGGTTTATGAAAACGAGGAGTTTAATTTATTGCAGCATGCATTAAATATCGAAGAAGGGTTAGAAGGGTTACGTTACAATAATGTTGTGATTGCAACAGATGCCGATGTTGATGGCATGCACATTCGATTATTATTAATGACATTTTTTCTTCAATTTTTTCCAGATCTCGTTAAACATGAAAAAGTTTACGTGTTAGATACCCCCCTTTTTCGGGTACGCAATAAACAGGAAACTATTTATTGCTACAACGAATCGGAGAAGCAACATGCAATGAAAAAATTAGGAGGCAAGCCTGAAGTGACTCGATTCAAAGGGCTTGGCGAAATTAGTCCGGATGAGTTTTCACAATTTATTGGGACTGATATGCGTAAGCAATTGATGCGTATAGAACAAGGGGATCATATCCAACAGCTCTTGGAGTATTATATGGGAAAGAACACCCCGGACCGTCAAGATTTCATAATACAGAATCTTAGAATCGAAATGGATAAAGTTGAGGAAACTTTATAACCAGTGCAGCATGTTTGACTTTCATCAGGATAGAAAAAGATATTTTGAGATTCAATATTTGAATGCCAAAGAGTATGTCATTCCATTTATTGAAAATGTAATTCCATTAAAGAATGGTTTTCGAGTGTTAGAGATTGGTGCAGGTGAGGGTGGGGTGCTGCGCGCTTTTATTGAAAAAGGATGCACCGCTGTAGGTGTGGAACTGGATCCTCGACGTGTGGAGTTGGCCTGTGGTTTTTTATGGGAAGAGATAGGACAAGGGAGGCTTCATTTTGTGGAGAAGGATATCTATAAAGCTGATTTAGAAATTGATCTTAAGGGCAAATTTGATTTGATACTGTTAAAAGATGTGATTGAGCACATCCATGACCAGCCGCGCCTTTTTCAACTGATGAAATCAATGTTATTGCCAGGCGGCCATATTTTTTTTGGCTTTCCACCCTGGCAGATGCCATTTGGAGGACATCAACAAATTGCGCATTCATCAATTTCTCGATTGCCCTATATTCATTTACTTCCTTTGCCACTTTATCGTAGTATTTTATTTTGGATGAAAGAGCCGGTGACAGACTTATTGGAGATCAGGGAGACGAGAATTTCGATTGAAAAATTTGAACGCATTTCGCAGCAAACCGGATATTCGATACTGGCCAGAAAACACTATTTGATAAATCCGATCTATCAATGGAAATTTGGTTGGAAGCCACGTGCGCAGTTTCGATTAATTACCTTGATTCCTTATTTTCGAAATTTTTTTACCACTTGTGTATATTATTTAATCCGCCCTAAAAAATTCTATTGATGCTTCATATTATTTTCAACCTTCCAGACCGTACTCTTTTTGAAGAGGTACAGCAATTAGACGAGTCACTCCAAGGACCTGTTTGGGTAATTAGAGATGATTTTTCCGTGGGTCCTGTGACGCAACTAGATACTTCTGAAGGTCGGGCAGCTCGACTGAATTGGTGGAAATCCTGTTATGAAAAATCGGCCTATAAAGAAATACCAACGCCTGATTTTGATGACAATGCTACTGTGGAGCAAATAAAAAACTGGCTGATTGAGAATCCTTCTGATTCCTGCTGGATTTGGATGGCACAAAATCAACATGATGTTGCTGGATACTTTTGGTTGATTGGCCAACTCACTGAATTCCAGGTTAGGGTGATGGTACTTTACCTTAATAATTTACCTTTTATCAACGAAAAGGGGCAACTATTTTATCCAAATTGGTTGAGCGAAATCCCGATTCGTGAATTTTTAAAAGCTAAAAAATTAGCTCGTCCTGTTACTACCAGTGAGTTTGAGATTGATCCCGATGAATGGAAAAAGTTAGCAGAGGAAAGTAAAGTAATTCGTGTTCTTGAAGGCGGGAAAAAACTAACGTCTAAAGATGACAATTATTTTGATGCGGAGTTAAAAAAATTCATTACGAATGATTGGCAGCGTGTCAATCGAATTTTAGCGAATGCGCAAGGAAAAATGAAAGTGAAAACGGGTGATGTTTTTTTGATGTCTCGTTTGTGGGAAATGGTACATACAGGTTTTCTGGAACTAAATGGAAATTGGGATAGAGGGTGGAAAGAAACCGAAATACGTAAATTGCTTTCTGACACCGTAAGTGAACTTGAAGTAAAATAAATTTAAGTAGTATGGCCACTGGCAAGAAAAACATAAATCTTGTACTTGATACCCGTGAAAATGGGCTTTTGGGCCAATATAAAAATTGGTTTTTAGAATATGCCTCTTATGTCATTTTAGAACGTGCTATTCCGGCTGTCGAAGATGGATTAAAGCCAGTTCAACGTCGTATCCTTCATGCGATGAAAGAAATGGATGATGGACGATACAATAAAGTAGCTAATGTAATTGGCCAGGCTATGCAGTACCACCCACATGGTGATGCAAGTATCGGTGATGCCTTGGTTAATATAGGTCAAAAGGATCTTTTAATTGATACGCAGGGTAATTGGGGTGATGTACGTACGGGTGATGATGCAGCTGCCTCCCGATACATTGAAGCGCGCTTAAGCAAATTTGCTCTTGAGGTTGCCTTTAATCCTAAAACAACCGATTGGCAACTGAGTTATGATGGAAGAAAAAACGAACCCGTAACGCTCCCAATGAAATTTCCGCTGCTGTTGGCACAAGGTGCTGATGGAATAGCGGTTGGACTCTCAACAAAAATATTGCCGCATAATTTTAATGAAATCGTAGAGGCTGCAATAAAATATTTACGTGGAAAAAAGTTTGAATTATTCCCAGATTTTCAAACGGGTGGAATGGTAGATGTTAGTGAGTATCAGCAAGGCAAAAGGGGAGGTAAAGTTAAAATACGTGCTCATATTGAAGAACTAGATAAGCGAACACTTGTTATTCGGAGTGTTCCCTATGGGGTGACCACCACTCAACTGATGGAGTCAATTGTAAAGGCGAATGACCAAGGAAAAATAAAAATAAAAAAAGTTACCGACAATACAGCGGCACTAGTTGAAGTACAAATTGATCTGGTGGCTGGCATCTCTCCAGATATGACCATCGATGCACTTTATAAATTTACTGACTGCGAAGTTTCGATTTCGCCCAATGCTTGTGTTATTGCAGCGCAACGCCCTCAGTTTTTAAGTGTGCAGGAGTTGCTTAAATTATCAGTAGATCGAACACAAGATTTGCTGATGCAAGAACTATTGATTCGTCAGGCTGAACTGAGAGAAAAATGGCATTATACATCGCTTGAAAAAATATTTTTCGAAGAAAAGTTATATAAGGAGCTTGAGAAAAAGCATGAGGATTGGGAAAAAGTGTTAGTAGCGATTGAAAAAGCCTTTGAGCCTTTTGAAAAAAAACTAAAACGGAAAATTACGCGCGAGGATGTTCTTAAGTTGACTGAAAAACCCGTGCGTAGAATATATAAATTAGATATAGCTGAGCTCGATGAACAAATTAAACAACTTGATCAGGAGCTGAAGCAAATCAAGCACCATCTGGACAATCTTGTTGAATTTGCGATATCCTATTTCGAAAATCTCCAAAAAAAGTATGGAAAGGGGCGCGAGCGAAAAACAGAGATTAAGGAGTTTGAAGTAATTCAAGCGAAGCAAGTAGCTATAGTAAATGCTAAGCTCTATGTTAATCGTGAGGAAGGGTTTATTGGAACTTCGCTGCGAAAAGATGAGTTTTTATTTGATTGTTCCGATTTAGAAGATATTTTGGCCATTACCCGGTCTGGTATTTTAAAGGTGGTTAAAGTTGCTGATAAAAACTTCATTGGGAAGGATATTATGCATATCGCTATTTTTCATAAAAATGATGAGCGTACCACATATAATATGATTTACGCGGATGGGAAAGCAGGTGTTAGTTATGCGAAGCGGTTCAATGTTACTGGGGTTACTCGCGATAAAGAGTATGATCTTACTAAAGGAGAAGATAAAAGTAAGGTTCATTATTTGAGTATAAATGCCAATGGGGAGGCTGAGATTGTAAAAATTATTTTATCTGCTGGATGTTCTGCTAGAATAAAAGAGTTTGATTTTTATTTTGAAGAACTAGCCATCAAAGGCAGAAATAGTATTGGAAATCAGGTAACAAAGTACCCCATTCGTAGTGTAAAATTTAAGGAAGCAGGTAAAGCTACTCTCTCGTCTACTCGTTCACTTTGGTTTGATGAACAGTTTGGTCGATTAAATAATGAAGGTAAAGGCCAGTTATTAGGTGCTTTTGAACCTACCGAGCAGCTTTTAGTTATATATAATGACGGATACTATGAAGTGTGCGACCAAGGGCTCACACAAAAATTTGATGCAGAAAAAGTTCTTTTGATTGAAAAGTTTAATCCTGACTCTATTTTAACTGCTGTTTATGTAGATATGGATAAAAAGCAGTACCTCGTTAAAAGATTCAAAATTGAGACATCCACACTTGGTACTAAGTTTTGTTTTATCAAAGAAGGAGATGGGAATTATGTTGAAGCAATTACTACAGACATGGAACCTATTTTGACTATGCAGCAGGGTCGGGGAGCTCAGCTTAGGAAAGCTAAGTTAAAATTGTTAAAGATTGCTCCCGTATCTGGTTGGAAGACAGTGGGAACGAAGCTGGCTGATTATAATAAGTCTACGGAAATGGAATGGGTAAAGACCACTACTTCTTCCGGAAAACTGCCTGAACTTTTTTAGATTTCTTTAATGCGTCGTTAGGCTTCGTCTAATTTCTCTCTCCGCTTCTTTACTTTTGAGAGACTCCCGTTTGTCTGCGAGTTTTTTACCTCTGGCTAAACCAATTTCTACTTTTACGAGTTGCTTTTCAGTGAAAAAAATTCGCAATGGAATCAGCGTTAAACCCTTTTCCTTCAATTTCGATTGTATCTTACTTATTTCTCTTTTCTGCAAGAGTAATTTTCTATCTCTCAATGGGTCATGGTTGTTAGCAGTGCCATGTGTATACAGGGCAATATGCAAGGATTTAATCCATATTTCTCGCTCAAGAATTAAACAATAGGCGTCGTTAAAACTGACTTTTCCCTCTCGGATTGACTTGACTTCGGTTCCTAACAATTGGATACCCGCAACAAATCTCTCCTCAATGAAAAAGGAGTGGCTAGCTTGTCGATTTTGTAATGTTATCATGAAACGCTGAAGTGAGTAATCAGCTTTGAAATTTTTTCTTTTAAATTCTTTCGCGGCACGATAAAGTCTAAAAAACCATGTTCAAGTATGAATTCACTTCGTTGGAACCCCTCTGGTAGATCTCTTTTGATTGTTTCTTTGATTACTCTTGGGCCTGCAAATCCTATCAACGCTCCAGGTTCGGCAATATTCACATCACCTAACATTCCAAAAGATGCAGAAATCCCTCCGAACGTTGGATCAGTTAAAAGAGATATATAAGGTAACTGGGCATCGCTCAGCTGCGATAATTTTCCACTTGTTTTTGCTAGTTGCATAAGGGAGAAGGCGCTTTCCATCATTCGTGCTCCTCCACTTTTAGAAATGACCATGTATGGAAGATGGTGCTCAATGCAATAATCAACTGCTCTTGAAAATTTTTCTCCCATTACACTTCCTAGTGATCCACCTATAAATTCAAAATCCATGCAAGCTATTACTAATCTTTTCCCGTTTACTAAACCAGTAGCTACGCGCATAGAATCAGTTAGATCTGTTTTATTCCAAATTTCTTCTAATCTCTTTTGGTAGGGCTTTAAATCTGTGAAACCAAGTTTGTCTATACTTCTGATGTTGCCAAATAACTCGGTATATGTTCCATTGTCGAATAGTAGTTGAAAATACTCCTCACTTCCAATCCGAAAATGATGATCGCATTTGGGGCATACATGAAAATTCTCTTCTAATTCTAGTGCGACAGTAATTAGGCCACATTCTGGACATTTATTCCATAATCCCTCAGGCGTTTCTTTCTTCTCTGAAGTTTTGGTATTGATCCCCTTTTTTATCCTCCTGAACCAGCTAGACTTCACTTCACCAGATTGTCCACCCTCACCAGTTAGGTTTGCGTCAACATCTTCAATTTTTTTTGCCATACACGTAGTTAGAGTACAAATATAGTAAAGCAGTCACTTTTTGGATAAATAGCACTTTTCGTCAAAATCCCTTTGACTTTTTAGGCTGAGTAATAGGCTTTTGTAGGGGAGAAGAATCGTTTTTATTTCCTGCACTGATTTTTCTTTCCCCTTTAATGGTTGATGCTAATCGTACCGCTTCATGTGCGTTTAAAACTCCTCCAGCTCTTGAAATGTTATTCAACGTTGTAAGGGCACCAGTTCCGGGTGTACGAATCGAATCAACAACAGGGGTAAAAGACTGTTCAATTATTTCTTTTAATTGTAGGGCAGATAAGGTAGGAAAGTATTCTAAAAGTAATGCAGCAACTCCAGCTACAATGGGAGAAGCCATACTGGTGCCTTGCAAAAATTGATACGTGTTGCCACCTGGAATTGTAGAATAGATTTTAACACCAGGTGCAAAGACATCCACTTCTTTTTTACCATAGTTAGAAAAACCTGCAGCGATGCCGCCTGTACTAGGATCTCCACTCGCACCTACGGTAATCCAATTTGTTGCTTTTTTTGAATCAAGATAATTTGGCGTAGGAAAATTATAGGCAGTGTCTAGATTTTTTCCATCATTACCTGCTGCATGAACTAACAATACATCTTTGGAAGCTGCATACGCAACTGCTTCGTCAACCCATTTTTTTTCTGGAGAAAAGCTTTTCCCAAAACTCATATTGATGATTTGAGCACCATTATCAACCGCATACCGAATCGCTAGCGCAATATCTTTGTCATGTTCATCTCCATCTGGTACCGCACGCAATGTCATAATTTGTACATTATCTGCAATACCATCTATTCCTTTTCCATTCGCTCGAACGGCTCCAATAATACCACTTACATGGGTGCCGTGCATGGAAGCAGCAAGCGAGACCATTAAATTATTATTTCCATAAAATCGATCAGTAATATCGTCATAATTATCTTTTACAATATCTGATCGATAGGGGAAAGGAGCTTGATCTGCTGCTTTAGATTTTGTTTCTTGTCCATCTAAATAGGTGCCAAACTCACCCAGGAAACTTGTGTTGCTAGTTTCTAATGCGTCATTATTTAGCATTAGGGTATAAAGTGCATTTTTGGCGCGTTTTTGATCTGTTTCAGAAGGAGAGAATGTCGAGAGTTCTTTGCCAAAAAAAGTATCTTTTCCAAAGGCTTTTCGTAGAATACTATCACTTTTTAAAAGATTTGAATAAACCCGTTTCATCATAATTAATTCTGCGCCTGCTTGATTTTCAAACGTTACTTCTTGTTTGGCACGTTTCCACATTTCGTATTTCGCATAACCCTCAGCTGAAAATTTGACAAGAGTTGGATCTATATTTTCCAGCTCATTTCTAAAACGATGATACACCCTCGCTGCCTCATAGGAGTCTTTTTCAACATTTCGGCCATCTTTTCCTCCAATGAAATTCCAACCATGTATATCATCGACATAGCCATTTTTATCATCATCCTTTGAATTACCAGGTATTTCTTTTGGATTAGTCCATAGTACTGATTTCAAGTCTTCGTGTGTAGTATCAATACCTGAGTCGATTACGGCTACAATAACTGGTTTGCTTTTTTTGTTGTTAGCTTTTAAAAACAAATAGGCTTTATCAAGACTAATGCCCCAATATCCACTATCTATTTTGTCCAACAAGTGCCAACCTTTTGGAGTTTCCTTTTGTAGTGTTTGTGCAAATAGTGGTTGAAACTGAAGTAAAACAGATGTAAAGGCGAAAACGATTAATAGTTGTAGCGATTTAAATTTCATGGGGGGTTAATTAAAGTTCAAATTGTATTCCTTGTGCTAACGGTAATGTTGAGCTATAATTTATCGTGTTTGTTTGCCTTCTCATATACACTTTCCAGGCATCACTGCCGCTTTCTCGGCCTCCACCGGTTTCTTTTTCACCTCCAAATGCGCCACCTATTTCAGCTCCGCTGGTGCCAATATTGACATTGGCAATACCGCAGTCACTACCTTCTACGCTTAGAAATTGTTCTGCTTCTCGAAGATTTGATGTCATTATTGAGGAAGAAAGACCTTGCGGCACTTCATTTTGTATTCTAATAGCTTCCTCTAATGTATGGTAACGTATCAAATATAGAATTGGCGCAAAGGTTTCCTGATGTACAATCGATAAATCATGATTTACTTCGGCAATACATGGTTTTACATAACATCCACTTTCGTAGCCAGCACCTTCTAAAACACCTCCTTTTACAATGAAGCGGCCACCCGCTTCTTCGCAAGCCTTAATTGCTTTTAAGTAGTTTGTTACTGCTTGCTGATCGATAAGAGGCCCCATATGATTAGTACTTTCTAAAGGGTTTCCTATTTTTATTTGACTGTATGCTGCAACTAATTTTTCCTTGACGACAGGATAAATAGAATCATGTATAATAAGACGACGTGTTGTAGTACAGCGCTGTCCCGCTGTACCAATGGCACCAAAAACAGAGCCTCTTATGGCAATGTTTAGATCAGCTTCGGCAGAAATTATGATAGCATTGTTGCCTCCTAGTTCTAGGAGTGATTTTCCTAGACGTTGTCCAACAACCATCGCCACATTTTTTCCCATGGTGGTAGATCCTGTAGCGGAGATTAATGGGATTTTGGCACATTCTGCTAGCCATTCACCCACTTCTCTGCCTCCGTTTACTAACACACTGATTCCTTCGGGTAAATTGTTTTTAGATAGTACTTCTGCAATAATTTTCTGGCAGGCAATTCCACAAAGAGGGGTTTTTTCCGAAGGTTTCCAAATACAGACATTTCCGCACACCCAGGCTAGCATGCAGTTCCAGCTCCACACGGCAACTGGAAAATTAAAGGCAGAAATGATACCAACCAGACCTATAGGGTGATATTGTTCATACATGCGATGTCCAGGTCTTTCGCTATGCATGGTTAACCCATGGAGTTGTCGGGAAAGTCCAACCGCATAATCGCATATATCAATCATTTCTTGTACTTCGCCTAACCCTTCCTGCAAACTTTTTCCCATTTCATAAGAAACTAGGCTTCCTAATTTGTCTTTATTCTCACGAAGTGCTAAGCCGATTTGACGAATTATTTCACCTCTTTTTGGTGCTGGGATTTGTCGCCAATGTTTCCAAGCATTTTCAGCTTGCTCAATAGCTTTATTGAAATCATCTCGATTGGCGGTACCGATTTTCCCAATAACTTTTCCGTCTACTGGAGAGTAAGAAATAATGGTTTCCCCTTTTCCTTTCCACCAATTTAAACCAGTACTAATTCCAGCTTGTATATGTTCGGTGTCAAAATATGTTGAAAAATTCATAGGAGGTAAAATTGAAGTGTAAAGATATTTTATTCAGTATAGCGATGATTATTTTCTGATTTTCTGTTGTAAAGGGGTAGAAGTACAAAGCTGACAATTCCGCCAATAAGGATTATCAGTGTTTGTACTAGCCAGAGCGTCCAACCAAATGCAAGCGCTGTTGTATAATCAAGGCCATAAAGTTGCATGGCAGACAATACAAGATATGCGTACGCTCCAATGCCACCGGGGGAAATGATCATCCCAATACTCCCAACCGATAGAATTGTTAAGGCCTCAGCCATTCCATACTTTTCTGTCAAAGGAAAAGCCAAAAAGCCAACATAGCCTGCCAATAAATAGAGTATCCAAATTAACAAAGTCAATCCAATAAATGCGCGGGGTTGATTCAGTTTTTTTATGGATAATAGGCCGCTCCTTATTTTTGAAGTTATCTCTTGAATCAACGAAAGAAGTTCTTTTATTTTAATTTTCTTCCAGATCATCCAACTAATGGCTATACTAATAAGAATAAGAAGTATAAAATAAAAAAGCGAAGCATCTTTTTGAGTCGATTGGCTAGCTGCATTGGGTTTAGTAAAAGTGTTTAGAATTTCTTCATATAAATTGGGTTGAAGCACCAATGTTAATCCAAACACTACTAACAAGCAAATCGCATCAAAAAGTCTCTCCACTATTACGGTGCCTACTAGTTTTTCTACTGGTATCTTTTCATAACGAGCAAGGGCGGTGCAACGCATAAATTCTCCTAAACGAGGAATGCCGAGGTTTACTAAGTAACCTACTAGTACGGTTAAAAATGAATTGATAGTACTTACTTTATAGCCAAGTGGATCAATCAACAATTTCCATCTTAGTCCTCTTAAATAATGACTAAAGAGTAAGAGTAAGCAAACGGGTGCCGCTAACCACAATCTGGCTTTCTGGATAGAAAGTTTTAACTGATTCCAGTTATCCTCGTTTAAATTTCTAAGGGATAACCAGGCAAAAAGTAATCCAATGCTTAAAAAAGCCAAATATTGTACTGCTATGGTAATGAATCTTTTAGGCATCTACACCTGCAAATTAGTATGATTGAAGCGTTTTATTTGTTAACTTTGCAAACCTTATGACAGCCAAAAAACGCATCCTGTTTATTGCAAATGAAATGTCCCCTTACTTGGAGTTGACCGAGTTTGCAGAAACAGTCAACAAATTGGCCATAAAGGCTAACGACTCCAATTTTGAGGTACGTTGTATTATGCCACGATTTGGTGTTATTAATGAAAGAAGACATCGGTTGCATGAGGTAGTACGTTTATCCGGCATTAATGTTTCAGTCGATAATGAAGATCTTCCTTTGCAAATTAAGGTTGCTTCACTACCCAGTGCCCGTTTACAGGTATATTTCCTGGATAACGAGGAACTATTCAAACGCAAGTTCGTTTTTAATGACGAAAGTGAAAAATGGTTTGATGACAACGATCTACGGACTGTGTTTTTTTGTAAGGGAGCCATTGAGACGGTCAAGAAATTTGGATGGCCTCCTGATGTCATTCATTGCAGTGGCTGGATGACCTCGCTCATACCTGCTTATTTAAAAACACTCTATAAAAAGGAACCAGTTTTTGCTCATAGTAAGGTTGTTTTCACAATCGGACAAAACACGTTTAAAGAAAAGTTAGGGAGTAGTTTTCTAAAAAAAGCACTCATCCATCCTTCTCTTAAGGATAAAGACCTCGAACTTTTTAAGGATGGATCTAACACATCCTTGTTCCGTGGTGCCGCTACCTATGCGGATGCAATCACTTTTGGAGCTGAAAAGATTGAGAAGAAGCTCACAGAAGAGTTCTCAAAAGTGAGAGGTAAAAAGTGCATCCCCTATTCATCTGAGGGTGATTTAACAGACTATTTACAACTCTACACCGACCTTGCGTCTAAATAACACGAATTGTCAATTGTGAGGAAGATCTATACCCAGTTAACCAGCGCATTATTTTCCCTTTTTATAGTTGCTTTTATTTTAACGAGTTGTCAAAAAATCAATGACGCTACCACTATTGGCACCGGAATGATACCCGCTGTGGATAATATCTCAACTTTTGAGACCAATTTATACACTGAAACAGATAATTTTTTATTGACTGATTCAACTCGTGTTCTAACCACGGATATCATGGCACTAGGTCATATCCTAAATGATGCGGTGTTTGGACAGGTACATGCAGATGGTTATTTCTCAATTGTTCCACCTAATGCCATGTTTTACCCCTTTTACAAAAAAGATTCAATTGTAGCAATTGATTCGGTAATTCTCTCTCTTGCTTATGAAGGTCTTTTCGGGGATACGAACACGACTTCCACGTTGAGAATTTTTGAAATTTCTCAACGCGCAGGCTATGTAGATACTACATTATACCGCTATGATCATCCTTCTTTTGCAACCACCAATCAAGAATTAGGTTCAAAGAGTTTTTTATTAAAACGACTTAAGGACACACTTACCCTTGTACGAAGAAGAGATACAACAAAAGTGGTTAATGTATTACGCATTCCCCTTACGAACTCTTTTGGAACTCGTCTTTCTAACTATGATACTACCCAAACTTCCAATGGCGGGTATCGAAGTGATTCGCTATTCAAAACCTTATTCAGGGGGTTTGCAATCCTGGCAGATAACACTGGAAATGGTTTAACGTATGTAAATCCCACTAGCACTAATACAAAGTTGATTGTATATTACCGCGTTAATAAGAATGGTGCGGTAGATACAACTTTTACTGAATTTTACCATAGCAAAACAACCCAGGCCAATCTGGTTAAAAGAACTCCTGGTGGTGAATGGGCCAGTTATTTGGCAAATAGCCAAACTAGAGATGATAAAGTTTTTATTGCTGCTTCACCTGGTTCTGGTGCCACTATCAAAATACCCCAATTAGACACATTAAGTAATGTTGTTGTTCACAAGGCTGAATTGATTTTAAGTCCGATTGCAACCGGGCAGCAGGGTTCCTTTGGTTTCCCTCCAATTCTTTTGCTCGATCGAATTAATTCAAGGGGTGATACAGCTCTCACTTTTGACCTAGATATGAGCACCCGAGATAATTTTGGTTCCTTTACCTACGATATAGGCCGTTTTGGTGGAACCTTATTACGCGATAGCACCTATCGATTTGACATCACGCGTTATGTTCAAAAAATAGTTACAAATGATTCCACCAATTATAAGCTAAGAGTTTATGCACCTGGCAGAACGAATCTGTTCTCACCATTGTACCGTTATTGGGGTTTGGTGCCGGTAAATAGCCTTGTTGCTTATGGAAGGGTGGTTTTTGCCGGGGGGGATTATATCAACTCAGCAAAGCGTCTTCGTTTACGAATTGTATACTCTAAGCTATAGTTTTTTTTATTCTTCATAGGCTTATATTTGTGGTCCTAAACCCAAATCCATGCCTTATTTATTTACTTCTGAGTCTGTAAGCGAAGGACATCCTGATAAAGTTGCAGATCAGATTTCTGACGCACTAATTGATAATTTTTTAGCTTTTGATCCGCAATCAAAAGTTGCTTGCGAAACACTCGTTACAACTGGCCAGGTAGTTCTTGCAGGTGAGGTAAAGTCAAAAGCTTACCTGGATGTTCAAGAAATCGCCAGAGATGTAATTAGCCGAATTGGTTACACTAAAAGTGAATACATGTTTGAAGCAAAAAGTTGTGGCGTACTTTCTGCAATTCACGAACAATCTGCCGATATTAATCAAGGCGTAGATCGTAAGAAAAAAGAAGAGCAAGGTGCTGGTGACCAGGGTATGATGTTTGGTTACGCAACCAATGAAACAGAGCATTTTATGCCATTGGCATTAGATCTGGCTCATAATCTTCTTGTTGAATTAGCTGCTATCCGCAGGGAGAAGAGCTCAAAAATGACCTATTTGCGTCCTGATGCAAAAAGCCAGGTGACTTTAGAATATGATGACAATAACAAGCCCGTTCGAATAGATGCGATTGTTATTTCTACCCAGCATGATGACTTTGATTTAGAGGCAAGGATGTTAGCACGTATTAAAAAAGATGTGATCTCTATTTTAATTCCTCGAATCAAGTCTAAATATAAAAAATACGCAAGTTTGTTTAATGATGATATTAAATATCATATTAATCCAACCGGAAAATTTGTGATTGGAGGACCTCATGGTGACACCGGTTTAACAGGTAGAAAAATCATTGTAGACACCTATGGTGGAAAAGGCGCGCATGGGGGTGGAGCATTTAGTGGTAAGGACCCTTCTAAAGTGGACCGATCTGCTGCCTACGCAACTCGTCATATTGCGAAGAATCTTGTTGCGGCCGGTGTAGCTGAGGAGGTTTTAGTACAGGTTTCCTATGCGATTGGTGTAGCAAAACCTACAAGTATAAATGTCAATACCTATGGCACTGCCCGCGTTAACTTAACAGATGGTCAAATTGGTAAAATTGTTGAGCAGGTGTTTGATATGCGTCCTTATTTCATAGAACAACGATTGAAACTTCGAAATCCCATGTATAGTGAAACAGCCGCTTATGGTCATATGGGTCGTGTACCACGTACAGTGGAAAAGGTCTTTACGGCCCCAGATGGTAAGCAGATTAAGCGTAAAGTTGAATTATTCACCTGGGAGAAGCTAGATTATGTTTCTAAGGTTAAAAGGGCCTTTGGTTTAAAATAATCATTGCCTACTTCTTAAAACTTTGACCCGCTGATTTTCCGGCGGGTCTTTTTTTTCCTTTCTTTGTTGAGTGAAAGATTTTAGAAAAAGACCACAACGGCCCAAAAAGAATAAACTGATTGCAGGTGTTGCAGCTGTATTGGATGCATTGAAAAATGCCCAGTCGCTGGATCGGGTTTACCTGGCTGATTCATTACCGGCCGCCACTGCAAAAAGCATACGATCGCTAGCTGTTGATGCTTCCGTTCCTGTTCAGGTAGTCCCGATCGTGAAATTAGATAGTTTTAATGTTGGACAACACGAAGGATGTATTGCTTTAAAGTCCAGAATTGTTTATCAGTCACTTCAATCTGTAATTGATTGGGCAGTGGGAGAGGGTCGTCTTCCCTTGCTTTTAATGCTTGATGGAATTACGGACATTCGAAATATTGGGGGAATTGCGCGCACTGCTTTTTGCACAGGTGTTGATGCGATAATAATTCCAGACAAAGGAGTAGGTGCTTTGCAGGAAGATGCGATCTTGACTTCTGCAGGGGCCTTGGAAAAGATTGCTGTTTGTCGAGTGGATTCTTTGGTAAAAGCGATTGACACGATGCACTTAAACGGCATTCGCGTATATGCTACTCAAATGAATGGGCAGTTGTCTATTGAAAAAGTTGATTTTACGGAACCTTGTTGTATTATAATGGGCAGTGAAGAAAAGGGAATCTACCCCGCCTTACTTAAAAATGCTGACACTACAATTTTTATTCCGATGAAGGGTGATTTTGATTCGTTCAATGTGTCTGTATCAACAGGCATTATTTTGTATCAGGCCATGAAACAACGACTATCATGACGGAAACTATCGAATCACTACAATTGGTCGAATGCCCAAGAGATGCAATGCAGGGCTTTTCAACGATCATTCCTACGGCTGATAAAATTGCCTACTTCAACATGTTATTGGAAGTAGGCTTTCATACCCTTGATATGGGTAGTTTTGTTTCTCCCCGTGCTGTTCCTCAATTAGCTGATACAGCCGAAGTATTGGAAGGATTGAATACTTCCCAAACCACTACCCAATTGCTTGTAATTGTGGCAAATGAAGAAGGCGCAATAAAGGCGGCTAACCAAAATAAAGTTGACAGTATTGGTTATCCGCTATCCTTGTCTGATACGTTTCAGTTAAAAAATACACGTCTTTCAAAACTAGATTCACTCAGCTTACTAAAGCGAATAAAAGACTTGTGCATAAAAAATAATAAATCGCTTGTTGTGTATCTGTCAATGGCTTTTGGTAATCCTTATGGGGAAAACTATCATCCGGATATGGTTGTCGAAATGGCGCATCAAGTTCAGCAAATTGGGGCAAATACAATTTCCATTGCTGATACAGTGGGGTTGTCTACGCCTCCGCAAGTTGAAGCGATTACTCGATCTGTTTTAAAGGAGATAACTTCTATACCCCTTGGCTTACACTTGCATAGTGAGGAGTATAACTGGCATGATAAAATTGAAGCTGGTTACCGAGCTGGATGCCGACGATTTGATAGTGCGTTAGGAGGATATGGGGGATGCCCATTTACCGGAAGTGAAAAAGTAGGAAATATGGATACAGAAAAATTGGTTGGATGGTTTAGTCAAAATCGAATACCCACGGGAATTGATATTCCTCGTTTAAAAAAATGTGCTGAAAAAGCTCGACAGTTATTTATTTAACGCATGCAATGGCATTTGCCCATATCAATTAAGGCACCTGATCGGAAAATAGCCTATCAAGATAAACTACTTTTGACGGGATCTTGTTTTACAGAGCATATTGGAAAAGGGCTTTCTGATCTAAAATTTGACGTTTTACAAAATCCCCACGGTATTTTATTTGGTGTTGATGCGATATGCCAGTCGCTGGAAGATTATTTGTCAGTAAGAAAATACACCACCCAAGATTTATTTCATCTAAATGGTGTTTGGAATTGTTGGAATCACCATTCTGTTTTCTCAGATACGATGCCTGACAGAGCACTTGAGAAAATAAATAATTCAATTACTAACGCAAGCAACTTTTTAAAACAGTCCAATCATTTAGTATTAACACTTGGGTCTTCTTTTTGTTATCGACTTACTGCCGAGGCGCAATTAGCTAGTAAAAAAGAGGGGCAATCAGTTGCAAATTGTCATCGCGCACCGGCTCTTTGGTTTACCAAGGAGTTATTGTCTGTGGAATGGATGGTAGAGCGTTTAGGTACCTGTATAAGCAAACTTAGAGAACTGAATCCTTCACTACAGGTAATACTGACAGTAAGTCCTGTTCGTCATATTCGTGATGGGATGCAAGAAAATAATCGAAGTAAAGCAAGGTTATTTGAAACGATTCAACGGCTAGAAGAAAAAGGATTCCCTATCTATTATTTTCCTGCTTTTGAAATTGTGGTTGATGTATTACGTGATTATCGCTTTTATGATATTGATTTAGTGCATCCTAATTTTGCGGCAACTGATTATGTAATTGAACAATTTATGAAGAATTGTGTGGATTCGAGTTCACAGGAGTTGGCAAATGAAATAAGAAAACTACGTACGGCCTTTCGACATCGTCCTCAACATGGAGGCACTACACAGCATAAAGAATTTTTGAATCAAATGTTTCAAAAAGCGGCTCAGTTGCAATCGGCTTATTCTTTTTTGGATTTTTCTGCTGAATTATCTTATTTCTCTGCCGAATCCTAAGCGAGTACTTGCTTTAGGGCATATTTATCTGCCAACATTTTCTCAAGACTCTTGAGTAAAGTAAGTTGATTATTAGCGCGATCATAATTTTGATCCGGATAGGTGATTTTGTAATAAATATCTTTTAATAAATAGTCTGTTAAGAACCGAAGTGATTGCATGTAAATTATCCAAATACCCGAAAGATGTATCCACTCTATTTCGTACGAGGTCAACTCATCCTGTATAGACTCTAAGTAGCCTTCAACGATGGCCTTATAGTTGATACGGTCAATATAAATGTTATTCGTGTCTATTTCATTTTCACTTACTGTTACTGACATCGACCGAATCATATCACCCAAGTCGGAAAAAAAATACCCTGGCATAACTGTATCTAAATCAATGATCGCATGCAGTTTTTCATTCTGCTCCTTAAAAAGGAGGTTAGAGATTTTTGTATCATGGTGATACAGGCGCAACGGAAATTTGATAGGCTCGCTGCTGATGCTTTTATATTGATGAATGTACTTTTCTCTTACTAAAAGAGTATCAATTATTTCCTTTGCTTTCTTCAAACGAGTATTATCACCCACTTGTAAGGCGGATAAAAATTGTTTGAATCGAAATTCAAGATCGTGGAATTGTTGAATAGTTGGCTTGATTTTTGAGGCTGGGATTTTCCATAAAAATTTATTGAACTGGCCAAAGGAATGTGCAGTTTGAAAAATCTGTTCTACGGAACTGCATCTCTCAAAGCATTTTACGGCAGCAAAATACTCCTGTATTCGCCATACTTTCTTATTGTCGTCTGTTATCGTAAACTCACCATTGGAAAAGGCCAGCGGTTTTGCGATTTGAAAATTAAGTTCGCTATTAAGTTTTTCCCAGTGTTCCCAAATGATGAAATGATTATTAACAACTTGGGTGGGTTCAGGGAAAACGCTTGTATTTATCTTTTGAAGTAGAACTTTTTCTCCACTCTGTAAATTAGTGGCAACCCACGTCTCATTAATTAGCCCATTAGACAACGAACGTAATTGTACCTCGTTGCCACTTTTCCAAAAGTTGCCTTTAATAGGGTGAGGGACTTTTGTATTCATCTTAGTGAATTCTATCTCCTCTTACAGTTAATTGCGCAATCACACTTGATTCGAAAAGTAGCCACTCTTTCCACCTATTTCTTACAATCTTTTTATCAATATAATTGTCAGCTAATGCAATAAAAAGGGTATAATGCCCAGCTTCACTTTCCATGAATCGTCTGTAAAACTTTTGTAAGCTTAAATCAGTTAATCCTTCGCTAAGCCGCTTGAAACGTTCGCAACTCCTTGCCTCAATTAAAGCCATTGTTAACAGTTGGTCTAATAATCTTCCTTCTTTACTTCCCCCTTTTTGCTGAAAATCAAACAATGCATTCACGTACTCGTCTTTACGTTGTTTACCAAGTCGCAGTCCTCTTTTTTGAAGTTCGGCCAAGACAAGTCTAAAATGTCCCCATTCTTCAGTAACAATAGGGGATAGTTCTATAACTAATTTTTCAAGCTCTGTATACCGTTGAATGATGCTGATACAGGTAGTAGCTGCTTTTTGTTCACAAAAAGCATGATCGGTCAGAATTTCTTCCAAAGACAGAGCTGCTAGATCCACCCATCGGGGATCTGTGGGTAATTGAAGCCCCAGTATGGACTTTGTATCTTTGGATAATTCCATACCCAAAACTAACCATTTGCTTGAAAATCAATCAAAAGGACAGATGGAATTAGGCAAAAAAATAGGGCTAAACCCTTGTGGTTCTGCTAAATATGCATAACTTTGCCGCCCTGATGTCGGATGAATCAGATAATCGGATGAAAATATAAATTTTTAAAGATGCCTCTAACAAAAGAAAAAAAGTCAACTGTTTTGACTCAATTTGCCGGTTCTGCAAAAAATACCGGTTCCATCGAAGGTCAAATTGCCCTACTTACTGAGCGTATTTCGTTGATCAGTGCTCACTTGCAAAGCAACAAAAAAGATTTTTCTACTCACCGCGGTTTAATGCAGTTAGTGGGAAAGCGTAAGAGACTGCTGAATTACCTCCAAAAGCATAATTTGACCGGATACCGCCAGCTAATTGAAAAGCTCGGAATCAGAAAATAATTTATCAACTTGGTATTTCATGACTAAACCAGTATCTCATTGATATTGGTTTTTATTGATGCGAATATTTTTTCGTAAGAATAAAACGAGTGGAGTGCCCCTAACTAATTTATATGTTGAAACAACCTATTCGTAAATCCTTTTCCATAGGAGAGGGTCGTGAAATTACAATTGAAACAGGGCGTTTAGCTCGTCAAGCTGATGGTGCGGTTACTGTTTCTATGGGCAATTGTGTTATTCTTGCAACTGTTGTCGCTAATAAAGAACCCAAAGAAGGGCAAAGCTTTTTCCCTTTGACGGTAGATTATCAAGAGAAGTTTGCAGCCGCAGGTCGTATACCAGGTTCTTTCTTTAAGCGGGAAGCAAAGTTGAACGATTACGAAGTTTTAACTAGTCGGTTAATTGATAGAGCATTGCGGCCACTTTTTCCTGAAGACTATTTCTGTGATGTTCAGGTTTTGGTATCTCTTGTTTCCAGTGACCCAGAAATAATGCCTGATGCTTTAGCTTGCTTGGCTGCATCTGCAGCGTTGGCTGTATCAGATATTCCAATTAAAGAAATTATTTCTGAAGTTAGAGTTTCAAGAGTGAGTGGTCAATTGATCATTAATCCTACTCGTACGCAGATGGAGAGCTCTGATATGGATTTTATCATAGCAGCTACTGAAAAAAATCTAATGATGGTGGAGGGTGAAGCGCAAGAATGCAGTGAAGAAGATCTTTGTAAAGTATTGGAACTGGCACACGATGCCATACGTATTCAAGTAAAGGCGCAACAGGAGTTACGTCAAATGGCAGGTAACAACGAAAAGAGATCTTATACCAAACCAGCCACCGATGAAGTGCTTCGCGAAAAAATATACTCTTTTGCAAAACAAAAGGTATATGAAGTAGCAAAAGGTAAATTTGGTAAACATGAGCGTAGTGATCGTTTTGATCAGATAAAGGTGGAGTTGATTGAGTTTTTGAAAAAAGATGCAGGGCTAGCTTCCGACGAGAGTTTGCCAGATCTTACTAAAAAATTAACCTCCACTTATTATGGCGACCTACAATATGATGTTGTTCGTGATATGATTCTGGATGAGCGTGTACGATTAGATGGGAGAGATCTGGAAACAGTACGTCCATTGGATATGGAAGTGGATGTTTTGCCTTCTCCACACGGATCTGCTTTATTTACACGAGGAGAAACCCAGTCATTAACAACCGTTACGCTTGGTACGCCAATGGATGAACTATTGGTTGAGAGCGCTGCCAAGTCTGTTGATTCTAAGTTTTATCTCCATTATAATTTTCCTCCTTTCTCTACGGGTGAAGTTAAAATGATGCGTGGTCAAAGTCGTAGAGAAGTAGGGCATGGTAATTTGGCGCAGCGATCACTAAAACAAATGATGCCGTCAGGAGATTTTCCTTACACTGTTCGTGTGGTTAGTGATATCCTAGAGTCAAATGGTTCCTCCTCAATGGCAACGGTTTGTGCTGGTTCCTTAGCATTAATGGATGCGGGAGTGGGAATACCAAAGCACGTATCAGGTGTTGCTATGGGTTTGATCACGAAAGGAGACAAGTTCGCAGTACTAACCGATATTCTAGGAGATGAAGATCACCTTGGTGATATGGATTTTAAAGTTACCGGTACGCGTGATGGAATATGTGGAGTACAAATGGATATTAAAGTGGATGGACTGAAAATGGAAGTCATGCGCCAGGCATTGGAGCAAGCCCGTCGCGGCCGTCTTCATATTCTGGATGCAATGTACCAAGCTATTCCTGCATCACGTAGTGATGTGAAGCCACATGCACCTCGAATGGTGAAACTGTTTATTGATAAAGAATTTATTGGTGCTGTAATTGGACCCGGCGGAAAAGTGATTCAGGAGATTCAACGCGAAACGGGCACAACTGTCAACCTTGAAGAAGTCAACAACCGAGGCGAGGTAAGTATTTTTAGTACAAATAAAGAAGGGGTAGATAAAGCTGTTGCATGGATTAAGGGAATTGTAGCGGTACCTCAAATTGGAGACACTTACGATGCAGTTGTTAAATCAATAATGCCTTTTGGCGCCTTTGTTGAGTTTCTTCCTGGAAAGCAAGGCTTAGTGCATATCAGTGAAGTAAGTTGGAAACGCTTAGAGACACTGGATGGGTTGGTAAAAGAAGGAGATTCAATGAAAGTCAAACTAATTGGCACTGATCCTAAATCTGGTAAGTTTAAATTATCACGAAAGGCCTTGTTGCCAAAACCTGAAAGATCAACTTCTGAATCTGAAGAATAAATTTAAATGACCCCAAGCGGGTCATTTTTTATGGAAGACTATAGTGAAATAATAATCCCAGTTTCAAGCGAGGAGCAATCCTCCCTTTTTATTGCTTCCCTTACTGCATTGGGCTTTGAGGGTTTTGTTGAAGAAGCTACCATCCTTAAAGCATATATTCCAACTTCACAGTTAAATCAAGCTGAATTCAATAATTGGTGTACCAGATGCGAAGTTCTTGTTCAGCAAAATTTGGTAAAGCCCAACAACTGGAACCAACAATGGGAGTCTAATTTTCAACCCGTCAAAGTGGAAAATTTCGCAGTTGTGCGAGCGTCATTTCATAATCCAATTGGTGGAGTAGAACATGATATTATCATTAATCCAAAAATGAGCTTTGGTACTGGGCATCATGCAACAACCTATATGATGATTGATCAAATGAGGGGGATTGACTTTTGGCATAAGCGAGTATTGGATTTTGGTACAGGCACTGGCGTATTAGCTATTTTGTCAAAAAAAATGGGCGCTACTTATGTTGCTGCGATAGATAACGATTCGTGGAGTATCGAAAACGCAACAGAAAATATTCAGTTAAATGATACCGCCGAGATAGTTATTAATTGTGCAGCATATCCTCCTTCGCAGGACACCTTTGATGTAATTCTTGCCAATATCAACAAGTCTGTTTTACTACGCTTCATCTCAAATTTCCACTCATTATTGACGCCAAATGGGCTATTACTTTTAAGTGGCTTTTTAAGAGATGATGTTGAAGATTTGTCTAGCGTAGCTCAAACAAATGGGTTTATAATAGAACACTTTCAATTTCAAAATGAATGGGTACTTTTACGTTTAAAGCGTCAATGAAGCGGATCTTTCCCCTTTAAAAGATTAATAAATTATTATATTTTTGTTTAGCCCTACTTAGCATGAACGAAGTATTAGTGATCATATTGGCTTATTTGGTTGGAAGTGTACCCACGTCTGTTTGGGTAAGTAATCGTTTTTTTGGGATAGATATTCGGGATTATGGTAGTGGCAATGCTGGTGCAACAAATGTCTACAGAGTATTGGGTTCTCGCTGGGGCACTTTTGTGATGATAATGGATATGTTGAAGGGGATGGCTGCTGTGCAATTGGCCTGGCTTTTGCCTGCTTATATTGACCAGGACATTCAATTTCAGAATTTACAAACAGGACTTGGCTTGGCTGCGGTTTTAGGCCATATTTTTCCAATTTGGGCGGATTTTAGAGGAGGGAAGGGGGTTGCTACTGTTTTTGGGATGGTGCTAGGGATATCGCCAATTACTGCGGTAGGATGTGTTGCAGTTTTTTTGATTGTCCTCTACCTCACAAGATTTGTTTCACTTAGCTCAATACTGGCTAGTGTTGCCTTTCCTGTTTTCATCCTAGTCATTTTTAATGTAGATAACCCACTATATAGAGTTTTTGCTATCTCTGTGGCATTAATCGTATTACTTACACACCAAAAGAATATTGGACGATTATTGCGAGGTGAGGAGTCTAAAGCTCCCATTCTAAAGAATAGGGATCGTCGTCGTCGTGAAAGAGCGGGTAGGAGAAAAATGGATTGATCACCCTAACTGTCTGTTAGTCAAATTTTTAAGATTTTTTCTTCCAATTCTACCTGTTTCTTTACTCGTACTACTTCTTTTTTTTAACCTTTTTTCGGTAACTTTATAGCCCCCTAAAGTTTTTACCTATGTCCCTGTCCATCTTTGAAAAGTTGCAACTGGCCGATGAGAAAAACTTACTAATTCAAGGTTTACCTTCCTCCATAGAAAAGCAGTTTAGCAAATTATCTTTTGCCAAAAATGTTACTCCTTTGCTAAGAAGTAGGAAAATAGATTTTGCACTTGTTTTTGCAGTGAATGAGATGCAACTAAATGGTATTCTGAGAGATGTGATGCCTAACTTAAAAGAAAACTCTAAGTTCTGGGTGGCTTATCCTAAATCAACATCTAAAATTGTTACTGATTTAAATAGGGAATCCAGCTGGAATCAATTAACGGGCGGTGGTTATGAGAGTATTGAGCGCATAGAATTGGATCACGTTTGGAGTGCACTTCGCTTCACGCGCTGCGAAATGGAAGCCGTCGTTAACGGATAATAACAGAGCCTACGGCATCGGCTAGTGACTTCTCCATCTTTTTAAGGTGTTCATGCGTTTGTAGGAGAATCTTAATCTCTTGATTGTCTTTTTCATTTTCCAAGTCTTTCTGGTTGTCTATCAGCATTCGCTTTATCTTTTTCAATTTTAGATAATGAACGGCAGAACGAATAGCCTCTGGTGTTTTATCTTCTTCAGACTGTAGGTAGTTTAGTAAAGACTCCTTTTTCTCAGGTGCAAGGGTTTCAATAAACTCTTCATATGATTTTTCAAAAAGAGTTGATTGATATCCCGTAGCTTGACTGAAATCTTGTTTCCATCGTTGGCTTTCTTCGTGTGGAAATTGGAGAAGTGAGACCGCAAATGCGCTCAGTTGTTGATCGCTATGATGTACAAAGTACTGAGATTCGATTGAGGAGCGGCCGTTTCTTTTTTCTTGCTGATAGGCTTTAAATAACTGAAGAACGCTCTCGTTTTCAAGTATAGAATCATCAATTTCTTCAAAAATATAATCAGCTACGCTGGTGCCATTTTCCCAATTGCGGCTACCAAATTCTAATAGAATTCTTGCTACTTCTTTTTCTTGTAACTCATCTTTGAAAAGCAGGACGAACGTAGCATCATTAAATTCATTTTCCTGTGATTGCCTTGCGTTTTCTTCAAATGTTTTTGCTTCGTTCGTTGGCAGTCTTTTTTCCTGTTGACTAATCCGATCTCGAATATATTTGTTTACAAGATTATGAAGACCTGCCTCTTCAATTTTTAAGAGATTGGCGCATTGCTTTATATAATCTTGTTGTTTAGTGAAATCTTCTGCCTTATTAATTCTTGAAATAGACTCAGCAATTCGGTTTACCACTTTTGCTTTCTGAGCGGTATCTGTACCGGCTTCTTGTAGTGCAACTTCCAATTGAAAGAGAATAACATCTTTCTTATTTGCATCTACAAATGTTCTGAATTGTGAAGGGCCCAATTTATTGACATAACTATCCGGATCATCGCCATCTGGAATGAGAACAAGTTTAACTTCCAGTCCTTCTTCCAGTGCCAAATCAAGACCACGTAAAGCTGCTTTGATACCGGCCTGATCTCCGTCGTAAATGATAGTGAGATTTTTGGTGTATTTTTTTATCAATCGAAGTTGATCGATTGTTAAAGCGGTACCACCAGATGCGACTACGTTTTCAATACCAGCTTGGTGTAGAGATACTACATCGGTGTATCCCTCTACTAAAAGACATTCATTGGCTTTATCAATGGATTGTCTGGCAAAATAAGATCCATAAAGGATTTTACTTTTTACATAAATTTCATTCTCAGGTGTGTTGATGTACTTTGGAGCTTTTTCGGTAGAAGTCAAGATGCGGGCACCAAAGCCTAATACCTTTCCACTATGATTGTGTATTGGAAATATAACCCGGGAGCGATAATTATCCTGTAGTTGGTCATAACGATTATTACTGAGTCCTGCCTTTTGAAGAAGGTCTGGATTGAATTGTTGTTTTAATGCAGCCTGTGTAAAAGCATCTCTTTGTTCAGGGGAGTAGCCTAACTGAAATTTTTGAATTATTTCTTTTCGAAACCCTCTTTCTTCAAAATAACTCATACCAATTGCCTTTCCTTCTTCAGTATTTAGTAATTGCGTTGTAAAAAACTCCTGGGCAAATTGATTCAGCGCAAATAGACTATCTGCTGCTTGTAGGGCCTGTCGTTGATCGTCGTTCAGTTGTGTTTCTTCAATTTCAATCTGGTAACGTTGTGCGAGCCATTTTAAAGTTTCGGGGTAACTGTATTTTTCATGCTCCATTACAAAGCTGACAACGTTCCCGCTTTTGCCACATCCAAAGCACTTGTATATTTCTTTGGAGGGTGAAACGGTGAAAGAAGGTGTCTTCTCATTGTGAAAAGGGCATAGGCCTAGTAAATTAGTACCTCTTTTTTTTAGTTTGACAAAACTGCCAACAACATCTGTGATGTCGGCACTCGCCATTATTTGCTGTATTGTAGCCTGCGTAATCAAAATAGTTCTAAGCTTTTGTGTCGTATTTTATGCAAACTTCTTCATCTTTTTCCGAGTAGGAAATTTTAAATTCTTCCAAAACTTCTTTTGGGACTCCATTCCATTGATTTGGCTGGTTCCCCATGTATTCAAGATCTTTTACGCCCATCTCTGAGGTGTAAAAACCAGTGGCTGTCAAATTGCGTAAAAGTGTAAAAAATGAGACCCCTTGTTTTAAGTTTTTTGGAGCTTTTTCTGGGTAAGCGATTTGCTCAATTAATGCTAACTGTTCGGTAGGAGAGCAGTGGATAAAGGGCTTTTCATAGTTTTTGAACATTTGAAGATCTAGCCATTTAATTCCACCTCTTAGTGGAATTTGATGGTCGGGCATATCTTTCGCAATGAACTCTAAAAATGCAGGTACACCTGCTTCGCTCGCAGAACCGCTTTTGTCATCTTTGGGAATGATTATGTCTACTAAAATAGTAAGTGTAGCCAATTCATGCGCAGTGAAAAATTTCTCTTGCGAAAGAATCTTCTTTTCTAAGATAATTTCGTCAGGGCTTCTATCCAGATTAAAGGTGGGCTCTGTTTTTTTGGATTCGTCGCCGGGAGAAGTTTTGCAACCACTTAACGCAATAGGGGATGCCAATGCGCCGGTAGCAAGTAGTTTCAAGGATTTTCTTCTGTCCATTATATTTCGTTTTTCTTCAGTTGATCAATAATGTATTCTGATGCTCTCATGGAGAGTGCCAATATTGTCCAGGTTATGTTTTTGTCTGCCTGCGAAACAAATTGTCCCCCATCCACACAGAATAAATTTTTACAGTCATGAGCCTGACTCCATTTATTAAGCGCAGAATGTTTGGGATCATTTCCCATTCTAACTGTTCCGGCTTCATGTATGATTTCACCAGGTTTGCTAAGACCCCAATTATTATGTGGGCCATCATCTGCTCCCCAGGTTACGATAGCGCCCATATTATGCATGATCTCTTTAAATGTTTCTTTCATGTGTTTTGCCTGGTTTATTTCATGCTCGCTCCATTTCACATGAAACTTTAATACAGGGATTCCGTAACGATCAACTGTATTTGGATCAATTGCGCAATAATTACTTTGTAATGGAATTGCTTCACCGCGACCTGCCATTCCCACACCACAGCCGTAGAAATAACGGTAATCTTCTTTTAACGATGCGCCATAGCCACCTGCTTCTTTTTTAACGCCTTTTACCAGATACTTGCCATTAAGATTTTCAATCCCCCAATTAAAACCATAAGAAGGTTGTCCCATACCCCCCCAATATTCAATGTGGTAACCTCTCGGAAAATCTAATTTCTTGTTATCAAGCCACCACGGAGAATAAATATGCGCACCACCAACCCCATCCTCATTGTAACGTTTTCTACCAAATAACGAAGGCAGAATTCCCCCCATGGCAGCACCTGTGGAATCATGAAGGTATTTGCCTACAACGTCACTATTGTTAGCCAAACCATTTGGGTGGCGCAAGGAAGTTGAATTCAAAAGTAAACGAGCACTTTCGCAGGCGCTGGCTGCTAGAATCACAACACGACCATTTACCTGATACTCACTCATGCTTAGTTTATCTACATAGGAGATTCCTGTCGCTAATCCATCTTTGTTAGTTAAAACCTCTCTCACCATTGCATTTGTAATCAAATCGACATTGCCGGTTGAAAGGGCAGGATATATTAAAACATTCGTTGCAGAAAAGTCGGCCTTTGCGTAACTACAATTTCTATTGCATTGACCACAATAAAAACAGGCACCTCTGCCTGCATCATTTTTGATGGGCTTTGTTAAAATGGATAATCGAGATGGAATTATTTTAACGCCAGCATTTTCAGCTCCATTTCTAATGAAAAGTTCATGCAAACGAGGTTTGGGTGGAGGGAGAAAATAACCATCTGGATCATTTTCTAAACCTTCGTTAGTGCCAAAAATTCCTATTAACTGATCGATTTTGTCATAATAGGGCTTTATATCTTCATATCCAATTGGCCAGTCATCTCCTAATCCGTCGATACTTCTTCTTTTAAAATCTTTAGGACCGAATCGTAAGGATATCCTGCCCCAATGATTGGTACGACCGCCAAGCATTCTTGCACGCCACCACATGAAATCAGTTCCGCTCTCTTTGGAAAAGGGTTCTCCTTCCACTTTCCATCCCGCATAGCATGCATCAAAATCTCCAAAAGGTCTGTAAGAAGTACTTGCCCCTCTGCGGGGAGAATCCCAAGGGTTTTTTAATTGGGTAATATTTTTTTGTGGGTCATAGTGATGACCGGCTTCAACTAAACAAACTTTTAGACCAGCTTTTGCCAGCACATACGCAGCCATACCACCGCCAGCTCCCGAGCCAACAATAACTGCATCATAAACTCTTTTACTTTTTTTTATTTGTAGGTCAGCCATGACTTTTTGTTATCTATTTAGACATGCCCAAGATACTTCAATTTGTATCTTTGACCATGCACCGTTTTTTACTCTATTTTCCACTTTTTATCCTTCTTTGCCCCACATTGGGTAAAGGGCAGTCTCAAAATTCTATTTTACAAGTTTACTCAAAACTTGATTTAGGATTAACAGATCGGGGAGACTCTTTTTGTATAAAAGTTTGGGCACCCTTAGCTGATAGTGTAGAGGTCTTGCTCATGAAAGAGAAGGAATTCCTACGCCCACATAATTTTTATTTGAAGAGGGGAGATGAGGGGGAATGGAAATTTCAATTTCATAAAGAGAACGATTATAATTATTATTTGCTTCGCACAAAAAATCATGTCAACGGTTCTGGAGGAATGTGGAGTAAATGGGTAACAGATCCCTACTCAATAGCAGTTAGTGAAAATGGCTCCTATTCTGCCATTATAGAATTAGAGAGCACGAATCCTTTAGGCTGGGAAAAAGATTATTCAATAAGGCAGTCAAATACGAATTCGATTGTTATTTACGAATTGAATATCAGAGATGCAAGCATGCATGCAACTTCTGGCATTCAAAAAAAGGGAAAATATCTTGGTCTTACTGAAATAGGTACAACCAATAACGAGGGGTTATCAACGGGTTTAGATCATATTCAAGAACTTGGTGTTACACATGTTCATTTGTTACCATTTTTTGATTTCAAGTCAAGCGATGAATCAATGGCAACGCCCCCCTACAATTGGGGATACGATCCTTTTCATTACAACTCACCTGAAGGTATTTATGCATCCAGCAACAAAGATCCTGCCACACGAATAATTGAGTTGAAAAAAATGGTACAATCCTTTCACGCAAAAGGATTAAAAGTAGTAATGGACGTGGTGTATAACCATACTGCCCTTTCAGAGAATTCCTCTTTTGAACAATTAGTGCCAGGCTACTACTATCGAAAGAATAATGATGGTTTTTTCTCTAATGCCTCAGCTTGTGGAAATGAAACGGCTAGTGAAAAGCCAATGGTTAGAAATTTTATGCTTCAGTCATTGAAACATTGGTTAACAGAGTATCATATAGATGGTTTTCGATTTGATTTGATGGGCATTCATGACATTGCAACAATGAATACGATTGCTGATACTTTACGTGCCATCAATCCTTCAATTCTCCTGTACGGAGAAGGGTGGACAGCGGGTGCTTCAACGTTGCCGGATATAGAAAGAGCCTTAAAAGAAAATGTGAATCAATTGCATTCTATAGCAGTTTTTGGCGACGAATTTAGAGATGGTTTAAAAGGAAGTGTTTTTGAGCCTACGCAAAAGGGGTACCTAAGCGGGATCGGTAGTGACATTAATTCAATTCTTTTTGGCTTGGTAGGGGGTATTGCACATCCTGCTATTAACTATGAAAAAGTTAGATATACCAAAAAGCCATTAACAAAAAATCCTCAACAATTAATCGCGTATGCTGATTGCCATGATAATCATACGTTAAGAGATAAATTGCAAATTTCTAATCCAAATTATTCCTTGCAACAGATTAAAGAGTTGCAGAAATTAGCTTACACTTTGATATTAACTTCTCAAAGTCCAACTTTTATTCATGCAGGATCAGAATTTATGCGAACAAAAAAAGGGGTTGAAAATTCATTTGAATCACCAGATAGTATTAATGCCATTGATTGGGAGATGAAAACGATACACGCGGACTTAGTTGACTATGTTAAAAAAATGATTCAAATGAAAAAAAATCATTCCGCATTTCATTTATCTGACCCTGCTCGTCAAGTTCAGTTTTTTGTTGACAGTAGTACTCGCTTAATTGGGTATTTTATGGACGCTATTGAAACTGCTGATAATTGGAAAAAAGTTCAAGTTTGGTTTAATCCAAGTGATAAACCCCTCCAAATAGTTCCTTATGCGCATGTAGAAAAGAAGGGCATGGCGCTGCATATTGTTATGAAAAATCAATCTTTTTTAAGAGCACCGGTAAAAGTAGGGGCTAAGGAAAAGTTGTTTATTCAGCCACATTCCTCTATTATAATGGCAGCCTGGTAGTTTTATACTGCTTCTTTTACAACGAGCGTATTTCTTCCAATTCTCAGCCCATTTAATGTCTGGATAGCTGCTCTGGCTTGTAATGAGTTACTCATCTCGATAAAGCCAAAGCCTTTTCTTTTTTTTGTCATTCTGTCTTTTGCAATAGAAACAGATTCTACTTGTCCATATTTTTCGAAAAACTCTTCCAACTCAGATTCATCCATATCTAAGGGAAGGCCGGCAACAAATATTTTCATAAGTTTTTGAAGAATTGTAAAAGTAACGATTGAATCAATAGAGTGGGTCATCTGCTGGTAAAGATTTATTGATTGTACTTGTTGCACAATGATTTCTATCAATCCTGTAGTATCTTTATATCATGAAAAAACATATGTTCAATTTCCTGTTTTTTTTATCAATGATTTCAGGATCCTTTGCCGTTTTTTCCCAGCCTACTCAAAAGCCACCTTTGCATGCGAAAAAGTGGATGGCAATAACTGGAAAACCTCTTGCCGCTACTGCTGGGGCCACACTTTTTCAAAAAGGTGGGAATGCTGTAGATGCTGCCTGTGCTATGCTTGCTGCAACATGTACAATGTGGGATGTGCTTAGTTGGGGTGGAGAAACACAAGCGTTACTGTATAACCCTAAACTAAAAAAAGTTATTGCGATTAATGCAATGGGGGTAGCTCCAAGTGGTGCGACAGCTACATTTTTTAAAAATAAGGGCTTTGCATTTCCACCAGAATACGGCCCACTTGCTGCCACCACTCCTGGTACGCCTGGGGGCATATGTTACCTGTTAGCCAATTATGGTACAAAAAGTTTAGAAGAAGTATTGGCTCCTGCTATGGATCTGGCAGCAGGATATCCAATTGAAGCACAAACCGCAAATAGTATAGAAAGAGCAAAAGAGAGAATCAAACAATGGAAATATAGTCGAGACGTATTACTCCCACACCTTGGAGAAAAACGTGAAGCACCTTCGGCTGGAGAAATATTCAAACAAACTGCATTACTAGAGACGTTGAAGAAAATGGTTGAGGCAGAAAGAGCAGCTTTGAAAGCTGGAAAAAACAGAAAGGTAGCAATCATGGCGGCCTATGACCGTTTTTACAAAGGCGATATTGCAGATGAATTTGTAAGAGGTGTTCAAGAGCAGGGTGGTTTGATCACTAAAAATGATTTAGCCAATTGGAAACCAATTGAAGAAGAGCCTTTACATACCTCCTACAAAGGGATTGAGGTTTATAAAATGCAACAATGGACACAAGGCCCCATGTTGCTACAAGCGTTGAACATGCTTGAGAACTTTGATTTAAAGTCGATGGGTTATAATAGCCCGAAATATATTCATACACTTTACCAGGTGCTTAATAAGAGCTTTGCGGATAGAGATTTTTATTACGGCGATCCTTACAAATTACCAAAAGAACCGATGCAAGGGTTATTGAGTAAAGAATATGCAAAATTGAGAGCTGCTTCTATCGATACAATCAAAAATGAAAGTGCTGCTGGTCCTGGGGATCCTTACCCGTTTCAAGGTGAGATCAACCCTTATTTGAATTTTTTAAAGAGAAATTTAATTCCACTCGACACTGCTAATAATCGATCAGCAACTCCCTTGCATGATCAAGGAAACCTAGCCTCACTTAGTCCATTATTTTCTACTGCTCAATATCATGATCGTTTATGGAGAGGTACAACTACTATTGAGGCAGCGGATGATCAGGGATGGATAATTTCTATCACACCAAGTGGCGGATGGATTCCTGCTTGCATTGCTGGTAATACTGGTGTGGGACTTAGCCAACGAATGCAAAGTTTTGTTTTAGATAGTTCGTTGAATCCTTTTAATGTGGTAGAACCTGGAAAAAGGCCACGCGTTACGTTAACTCCCTCCATTGCATTGAAAGAGGGTAAGCCTTTTTTAGCATTTGGTGTTCAGGGTGGAGATACACAAGATCAAAATCTTTTACAGTTTTTTTTGAATATAGTTGAATTTGGAATGACAGTTCAGCAAGCAACGGAAGCCCCGAATTTCAACACCAATCAATTATGGCTCTCTTTAGGCGGTTCAACGATTGCCGACCGCAAACCCAAGCCAGGTCAAATAGTGGTGAGTAGGTCTTTATCTCCTCTGATTATGGATAAATTAAAAGCAATGGGTTATTTTATTCGTACCGAAGAAAGAACTAGCGGGCCGATCAATGCAATATTATTTGATCAAAAATTTGGTACGATGTGGGGTGGGAGTAGTAACCACGGAGAAGACTATGGAATAGGATGGTAAATAACGGGTATTAATTTATAATCTTGCAACTATGAAAGAAATTGTAATTGTCTCTGCCGTGAGAACACCAATCGGTAGTTTTGGTGGAAGTCTTAAAAGCTTAACAGCTACGCAATTGGGCGCAGAGGCAATAAAAGGTGCTTTGTCAACAATTAATCTTGATCCAACTTGTGTAACAGATGTATTTATGGGCTGTGTTATACAGTCTAATCTCGGTCAAGCACCAGCAAGACAGGCTGCAAAATTTGCGGGTCTTCCCGACACTGTAAATTGCACCACAGTGAATAAAGTGTGCGCTAGTGGTATGAAAGCCGTATCGATGGCTGTACAGCACTTATTATTAGGCGATGCCTCTGTTGTTGTTGCGGGCGGTATGGAGAGCATGAGTAACATTCCCTTTTATGTAGAGAGTCTTAGATGGGGAAATAAATATGGCAACACTACTTTGATAGATGGTTTAGCAAAAGATGGATTAACAGATGTGTATGATGGAAAAGCTATGGGAGTAGCTGCAGAGTTATGTGCCAGTGAATGCAAAATTTCAAGAGAAGAACAGGATGCATTTGCCATTGAAAGCTACAAGCGTGCACAACAAGCATGGGAAAACGGTTTTTTTACCAATGAAGTAATTCCAGTATCTATACCACAGCGTAAAGGGGCACCAGTTATTGTTTCAAAAGATGAGGAACCATTCGCTGTTAAATTTGATAAAATACCAACGTTGTCGCCAGCCTTTCAAAAGGAGGGTACTGTTACGGCGGCCAATGCTTCTACCATGAATGATGGTGCTGCTGCTCTTGTATTGATGACAAGGGAAAAGGCAAATCAATTAGGGCTGAAGCCTCTTGCAATAATCAGAGGTTACGCAGACGCAGAGCAAGCTCCGCAGTGGTTTACAACCAGTCCGTCTCTGGCACTTCCTGTTGCATTGAAAAAAGCTAGTTTGACAGCCGAAGAGATTAATTACTGGGAATTAAATGAAGCCTTCTCTGTTGTTGGAATTGAAAATGCGCGTCGTCTAAAAATTGATTTATCAACGTTAAATGTAAACGGAGGGGCAGTATCCTTAGGTCATCCCTTAGGTTGTTCCGGGGCTCGGATTCTTGTGACGCTCATACATATTTTACAAATGAAAAATGCGCGGTATGGGGCTGCTGGAATTTGTAATGGTGGCGGAGGGGCCAGTGCGATGGTCATAGAGAGAATTGTTTAAAATATACCATGAAGACTCTTTTTTACAACATTGGTATGTTGGTCGGAATTCATGAGGTGAATCAACCGTTAAGGGGTTATGAATTGGCTAACCTTCCTGCTCTGTCTAACGCATACTTGGTAGTGGAAGATCATAAAATCCACTCCTTTGGTTGTATGAAAGATCTTGATGAGCTATCGTATCAAAATATAAATACACTCGATGTAGCTGGCGGAAGCCTTTTCCCTTCTTGGTGTGACAGTCACACCCACTTAGTTTTTGCCGGAAGCAGAGAAACGGAGTTTGTTGATAAAATAAAAGGAGCTAGTTACGCTGAGATTGCTGCCAAGGGGGGAGGTATATTAAATTCTGCTAAAAAAGTGCAGCATGCAAGTGAGGATGAATTATATGCGTCAGCTTTAATTAGGCTTCGTGAACTTGTTAACATGGGAACAGGGGCTATAGAAATCAAAAGTGGATACGGATTGACCATTGATGCTGAACTTAAAATGTTACGTGTTATAAAGCGTCTTCAGCAAAAAACGCCGGTGACTATGAAGTCCACTTTTTTAGGGGCTCATGCAATTCCAATGGAGTATGCTAACAATAGGGAAGAGTACATTCGTATAATTACAGATGAAATGCTGCCTGTGATTGCAAAAGAAGGGTTAGCTGATTTTATTGATGTCTTTTGTGAAATAGGTTTTTTTACTCCTGCAGAAACAAAGTTGATTTGTGAAAAGGGGAAGCAAAATGGATTACGCCCTAAAATACATGCCAACCAGTTGGCCATCTCAGGAGGTGTTGAGACAGGTATTGATGTTGGTGCCATTAGTGTAGATCATTTGGAGTCAATGAACCAGGAATTGATTCAATTATTGGCTTCCTCTGCTACTATTGCCACACTTCTTCCCAATGCTTCCTTCTTTTTACGCATGCAAGATGCACCTGCGCGTGGCTTAATTGATGCCGGCGCTATTGTAGCATTGGCCTCTGATTATAACCCTGGCTCAGCTCCATCAGGGAACATGAACCTAGTTGTATCACAATCGTGTATCAGAATGAAGATGTTGCCAGCAGAAGCCATCAATGCGGCTACTCTCAATGGGGCTTATGCAATGGGTCTTGGGGAGAGTTGCGGAAGTATTAAACCAGGAAAATTGGCTAACTTTTTTATTACAAAACCCATTTCTTCTATTGATTTCTTGCCCTATGCATTTGGTTCATTATTAATTGATAAAGTTGTTTTGAAAGGGAAATTGATTGAACATAACACTTTTTAAGCTATGAAAACTGTTAAACCCCTCCTTGAATGCGTGCCCAATTTTAGTGAAGGGAATGATATGTCAGTAATCAAACAAATTACAGATGTCATTGAAGCAGTGGAAGGGGTGCGCCTCTTAAATGTTGACCCCGGTAAAGCAACGAATCGAACGGTGGTTACATTTGTGGGAAACCCTGATGCAGTAATTGAAGCGGCCTTTAAAGCTATTGAAAAAGCGGGTGAATTAATTGATATGCAGCAGCACAAAGGGGCTCATCCCCGCATGGGAGCAACAGATGTCTGTCCGCTAATTCCGATCGCTGGTATTACCTTGGAAGAAACAGCAGTATATGCTAGAAAATTAGCAAAAAGAGTAGGTGAACAATTGAATTTACCGGTCTATTGTTATGAAGCAGCTCAGCCAGATAAAAACAGAAGTAATCTATCTGTAATTAGAGCGGGAGAGTATGAAGGGTTTTTTAAAAAAATTCAATTGCCAGAATGGAAGCCGGATTTTGGCCCTGCAGTTTTTGACGCAAAAAGGGGAGCTACGGTCATCGGTGCAAGAGATTTTCTTATCGCCTATAATGTCAACTTAAATACAACATCTACCAGAAGAGCCAATGCGGTTGCTTTTGATATTAGAGAAGCTGGACGAACAAAAATTGAAAATGGACAATCGATAAATAGTCCAGGCACTTTAAAAGCTGTAAAAGCGATTGGCTGGTATATTGAAGAGTATGGCATCGCACAGATTTCAATGAATCTGACTGATATCAATACGACCCCCATCCACATAGCCTTTGATGAAGCTTGTAAAAAAGCTGCAGAACGAGGACTTCGCGTTACGGGAAGTGAGTTAGTTGGGTTAGTTCCTCTTCAATCCATGTTAGATGCAGGTAAATATTTTCTACTCAAACAAAAGCGATCAACCGGCTTGTCTGAGAAGGAATTAATTAACATTGCAGTGAAATCGCTCGGTCTAAATGAACTTAGTCCTTTTAATCCGAGTGAGCGAATTATTGAATATTTATTAGAAGTGAAGGAGTCTAAAAAACTGATTGACAAATCTTTGTTTGAATTCGCCGATGTTACTGCAAGCGAATCACCTGCTCCAGGGGGCGGGTCAGTTTCAGCTTATGTAGGAGCTTTGGGAGTTTCGTTGGCTGCGATGGTTGCGAATTTATCTTCTCATAAAAAGGGGTGGGATGATCGTTGGAAAGAGTTTGGGGATCAGGCGGAGCGAGCACAATTTTTAAAGGCAGAACTTTTACGCCTGGTTGACGCAGACACAGACTCCTTTAACGCTATTATGAACGCATTTGCACTGCCCAAGAAAACAGAGGAAGAGAAGGAAAGAAGAAGCGATGCTATCCAACTAGCAACAAAAACTGCTATTGAAGTTCCCCTACGAGTGATGCAAGTTTCATTAGAAAGTATGGAGCTAATAAAATTGATGGCCATGACTGGCAATCCTAACTCCATTACTGATGCAGGAGTAGGCGCGTTGTGTGCAAGGAGTGCCGTATTGGGAGCGCATTTGAATGTAAAGGTCAATTGTTTGAGTTACGAGGATAAAAGTTATGTGCAAGATATACTGAAACAAGCGGCAACGTTGGAAGAATCTGCTCTAAAACAAGAAGAATTAATCCTACAATTTGTAAATAGTCAATTGCGGTAAATCTAATTTTCCAGACGCATCATTTCTTCAAATGCTTTTTCATATTCGGCTGTTAATGAAGTAGCGAGCTTTCTTATTTGCTGATAGGCAGATTCTGCCGCAACAAAATTGTCTTTATTTGCGTATAAGCCTGGATCAGCTAATTTTAATTCTAATTCTTTTTGCTTAGCCTGCGCTTCTGCCAATCTGCTTTCTAGTTCTTGAAATCTTTTTTGTGCTTTCTGATATTCTTTCTTTTTCTCTTTTGAAATAGAAGTGTTAGCTTCCTGTTTTGGACTAATCGCAACAGCTGGGTTCGCGTTTTGTTGGATACTAGCTTCTTCAGATTTCACTAGATTATTCTTTTCCATCCTTTCTTTCCAACTTACCCATTCATCATATCCTCCTTTGAATTCTTTTATCTCTCCATTTTCTATTTCCCAAATTACAGTTGCAGTTTTTGAGATAAAATAACGATCATGGCTAACTAAAAGTAGTGTTCCCTGGTAACGATTAAGCGCTTCAATTAAAAGCTCACAACTGTGTAAATCTAGATGGTTTGTTGGCTCGTCGAGTAATAGAAAATTTGCCTTACTAACAATAACTTTTGCTAATGCAACTCGGGCTTTTTCCCCTCCACTCAACACTTTGATTTTTTTATCAATATCATCTCCGCTAAATAAAAAGCAGCCCAGTAAAGAGCGTAATTCTAATTCAGTAAGTTGACTTCCACAATGTAACATCTCTTCGAGAATGGTGTGCTGTAAGTGAAGCGCCTCTAATTGATGCTGTGCATAAAAACTTTGCTCCACATTATGCCCATCTATTCGTTCCCCTTGCTGAATTGATTCGGTTCCAGCCAAAATCCGTAAAAGCGTTGACTTCCCTTTTCCATTGGCTCCGATCAATGCAATTTTATCCCCTCTATTTATTTCAGCATTTCCATTGGTAAGGATGCTATTTTCACCAAATGATTTCTGAATATTTTTGACGGTTGCAATAACCTTTCCCGGTGTTTTGTCCACACTAAAATTTATGCGAAGAGCTGGTCTTACTAGTTGTGCTGCATCAACACGTTCGAGCTTATTTAATTTTTTGAGAATACTTTGCGCCATGGATGCTTTACTCGCTTTCGCCTTAAATCGTTCAACTAATCTTTCTTGTTGTCTGATATAATCTTGTTGATTTTCGAAAGCTTTTTGTTGTAATTCCATTCGAGATATCTTCTCTTTTTCATAGAATGCGTAATTGCCAGTATAAAAGTGTAGTTCCTCTTGGTACAGTTCTACCACTTTGGTAACCATTCGGTTTAGAAAATACTTGTCATGGCTTACAATAACCACCGCACCTCGATAATGTAAAAGATATTTTTCTAGCCACTCAATGGAGGGAAGGTCAAGGTGGTTTGTAGGTTCATCTAATAATAAGAGATCGGGTTGCTCCAAGATCATTTTGGCTAACAGAACACGCATTCGCCAGCCTCCACTGAATTCCCGGTAGGGTCGTTCCAAGTCTTGATTCGTAAATCCTAAACCCTGCAACACTTCTGCAGTTCTATTGTGTATGGTGTAACCGTCAGCAGTTTCAAGCTGATGCAGTTTCTCGGAATATTCTAGTAATATTTTTTCGTCACCCGTTTTTTCTAATTCCTGTCCTAACTCCTCTATTTCTTTTTCAAGTTTGAGAATAGGAGCGAACGCTTTCAAAGCAACTTGATGTATGGAGTCGCTTGTATCAAAACTTAACAAATCCTGATGTAGATATCCGATGGTGGTTTCTCTACTCCGTTCCATAGAACCTAGGGTAGGTTGATAATCTCCGACCAGCAATTTTAATAAAGTTGATTTACCAGTACCGTTATAACCTATTAGACCAATCCGCTCGCCTACTTGAATATGCCAGGTTGCGTCTTGAAGAATACATCTTGCCCCAAATTCAAACGTTACATTTTGAAATCCTGCTAACATAGTGCGCCGCAAAATTAAGTCTGATTAGTGCCACGGCAATCTTTTTTACTAAATTATTACTTGCCTTTTTCATATATGAAACGTACCAAGGCATTACTTTTTTCATCAGCAGTGAGATATAGCTGGTATCGTTCTTTCCCGGCAGATACAATCATTAACGCGGTATTGGGGGGGATAGTACCCAGATTTTCTCCAACCATCACAACTTCTTGTACCGGTCTTTTCGGGTCAATAGGTACAGAAAAAGTTATTGGCTGTGAACGAAGTAATTGTTTATAAATAATTGAACGATTATTTACATAAACTGATACAGTATCACCATCAATCTGCCCATTATCAAAAAGTTCAATTTGTGCTAAGCTACTGTCTAATCTAATTTCACGAACGAGAATATTTTTTTTGTCTATCAAGTTATCCGATTTAGTGCTGGGTAACGTTACTGCTTTTGTTTGTCGGTTGAGAACTATTGTTCCAGGATCACAGCTGGCTTTACCATCCGTTGCTTTGCTAGCAGGGGAGGACCAGGATCCTCTTATTTGTTCATCCGTAATTGTTGACCCGGAGCCTTTGTGATAAGTTAATTTATACAATTTTGTACAAGGCACGCAATCCTCTCGAATTTTAAAGTCAACTATCTCTTTCTCCTCAATTATAAGAACATTACTGTCTTTGGAGTAGGTGCCAATAATGTTTTTTCTTACGTAATTAAAGGAGTCTGAAAAATGGTGTGCAATACCTGTGATCCTTCCATCTTTTTCTTGAATCGTAAACTCAATATTGTATACAGCAAAACACCCACTTGGGGCCATTACCAAACGGCCTGACCAGCGACCATCTAATCCCTGTGCAACTGTTATCTGAGTAAAAAATAATAAAAAAAATGCCGCAAACAAGTATCGCATGAAACTAAGATAGCATAAAAAAAGCCAGTTGTTACTTCTCGTATCTAAATCTAACCACTGCATTTTTTTGCTCAGTAGAGGTAAGTTGAACCCTAAACCGCTGTGTTCCTGCTTCTACAATCATGAGCGCAGTATTGGGGGGGATTCTTCCCAAATTTTCAGCAACCATGGTTAGCTCCTGCGTACTATTTTCTTCATCTAGAAGAAGGTTTAGTGATAAGGCATTTGTAGAAAGCCTCATTTTAGAAAGAACCATTTTGGTATTGAGATAAACAGTTACCGTATCACCATCAATTTCTCCATTGTCGTAGAGATGTATTTGTACTTGAGGTGTTTTGACAGTAATAACTTGGGTAAGATCATTAAAACGATTGTTATTGACAGAAGGAATTACTAGTTGTTTTTGAGAAGGTGAATTTGCCTGGCTATTTGCCATTGATTGGGGGCCTTCAGTTCTTGGTTCGATTATCTTTTGTGGTTCACTACTTAATGTGGCAATTTCAGCATTTGCTTTCTTTGATGGGGGCGCTTCATTCACAATTACTTTTTTGGCAGCGGTTCGTTGTAAGAAAGGTTCAGGATAAAAATCAGAAGTGTTCACTCTGCGCAGGTATACTCTTCCACCCCCACAATCATCTCCCTTTTTTACTCCATCAGAATTTTCTTCGTATTTACTGGAAAATGTTCCTTCCAAATACTCTTCTCTACCTGATTTAGAATATCCTAATTTATAATTCATCAGACAGTTTACAGACCCATCGGATGCTTTTACTTCTACTGTTTTATACTCTTGAATCGATAATTGTTGTGCATTTTCATCCCATCGTCCGGTCATACTGGCTTTGCCATAGTAAACTGTTGTTAGGTAGGAGTAAGAGACTCCAATTGTTTGGCTAGCGGTATGTTTTAACTGAAACTCAACTTTGTATTGACTGTAATCCTTTGTCACAAAGTATCCCTTCCATATACCGCTTAAGTCTTGACCAACCAATTGAATCGACAAAAGGGTAGTTAAAATCAAACCACCCGCATATGACATACTACTTCTACTCATAGTTCAGGGCAAAGATACTTTTTGCAAGGGTTTTGCAGCTTCCCAATGACACAAGTGCTTAATTTTAACATCCCCTTTAACCTGAGGCGTTTTGGTCTCAAATTGCTAAATTTGCCTTCTTTATCTCTTTAAACTCACATGATTAAAATAATTTTTCCAGACGGTGCCGTTCGTTCTTATGATGAGGGTGTAACTTCTTTGGATATTGCAAAAAGTATTTCTGAAGGTTTGGCCAAAAAAGTATTAGCTGCTTCCATCAATGGAGAAGTGGTAGATGCAGTAAGACCCATTAACCAAGATGCAACAATTAAACTGTTAACCTGGGTTGATACAGATGGCAAAAGTACTTTCTGGCACTCTTCTGCGCATTTGATGGCTGAGGCGGTTGAAGCTGTTTTTCCGGGTGTAAAATTCTGGGTTGGACCTGCTGTTGAAAACGGTTTTTATTATGATATGGACTTGGGTGATCGTAAAATGAATGAAGAAGACCTGCTTGTCTTGGAAAAGAAAATGAATGAACTAGCGAAGAAAAATAGTTCGTTTACACGCAAGGAAATCAGCAAAACGGATGCAATTCAATATTTCAATCAAAAGGGGGACGAATACAAACTTGATTTATTAGAAGGTTTACAAGATGGCCAGATTACGTTTTATTCGCAAGGTGATTTTACAGATTTATGTAGAGGACCTCATATTCCCAACACGTCTTTTATAAAAGCGATTAAGTTAACAAGCATAGCCGGAGCCTACTGGAAAGGCAATGAAAAAAACAAAATGCTTACTCGCGTTTACGGTATCACATTCCCTTCCCAAAAAGAGTTAGATGAGTATCTGGCCATGTTAGACGAAGCTAAAAAAAGGGATCACCGAAAATTAGGGAAAGAGTTAGGTATTTATACCATGGACGATGATGTGGGGCCTGGTCTTCCACTCTGGATGCCCAATGGAACAGTTATTATCGAAGAATTAGAAAAGCTAGCTAAAGAAACGGAATCAGCTGCGGGCTATAAGCGTGTTGTTACACCGCATATTGCCAAAGAGAGCATGTACCTAACCAGTGGTCACCTTCCTTACTATGCGGATAGCATGTTTCCTCCAATGGAAATGGATGGTGAAAAGTATTATTTAAAGGCAATGAACTGTCCGCATCATCACAAGATTTTTGACGCCGAGCCTAAGAGTTATAAAGACTTACCCTATCGTATTGCTGAGTATGGTACTTGTTATAGATACGAACAGAGTGGGGAGCTTTTTGGTCTAATGCGTGTGAGATGTTTGCACATGAATGATGCTCATATTTATTGTAGTCGGGAGCAGTTCTTTGATGAGTTCCGAGCGGTGAATGAAATGTATCTCAAGTATTTTAAAATTTTTGGAATTGAAAAATATGTCATGCGACTTAGTTTGCATGATCCCTCTAAGTTGAGTCAGAAGTATGTGAATGAACCAGCACTATGGAAGGAAACGGAGTCAATGGTTCGTAAAGTACTGGTTGAAACAAATACACCCTTTGTTGAAGTGCAAGATGAGGCAGCGTTTTATGGACCCAAAATCGATGTGCAAATTTGGAGTACAATTGGCCGGGAGTTTACATTGGCAACTAACCAAGTCGATTTTAATTCTGGCATCAAGTTTAAACTTTCCTATACCAATAGTAGTAACGAGGCTGAGGTGCCTTTAATTATACACCGTGCTCCTCTAGGGACCCATGAACGTTTTATTGGATTTTTATTGGAACATTATGCTGGTCGCTTTCCTCTTTGGATTACTCCTTTACAAGTAAAAGTGTTACCAATCAGTGATAAGTTTTCCGCATATGCTCATGAAGTTACCCAAGCCCTGACAAAGGTGGGTATACGTGCATCTATCGATGAAAGAAATGAAAAGATTGGTAAAAAGATACGTGATACGGAACTGGCTAAAATCCCTTTTATGCTAATTGTAGGCGAGAAGGAAATGCTCGAAAGCCAGGTATCTGTTCGTCGTCAAGGCCAAGGGGATCTTGGTGCAAAATCCCTCCAGGATTTTACCCAGGAAGTCCTTTCTGAAATTCAACAACGTAAAAGCTAAAATCTATAATTTAGTCACCTAAATTGCATCAATGACAGCACCACAAAATCCCGGAGGAGGGTTTTCCCGTCCACCCGGAAACAATCCCAGGCCTCCTTTTTCAGGTCCACGCCGGGATGGATTTAGAGGTAAATTACCTCCTCGCAAAGAACCTGAGCACCGAATTAATCATTTGATCCGTTCACCCCAAGTTAGATTGGTGGGGGAAAATGTAGAAGTAGGCATTTATTCTGTTCAGGATGCACTTCGTTTGTCACAAGAACAAGGACTAGATCTTGTTGAGATATCTCCTAATGTAGATCCTCCTGTATGTAAAATTATTGACTACAATAAATTTCTCTACGACAAGAAAAAGAAAGAGAAAGAAATGAAGGCCAAGAGTAAGGCTTCAGAGGTGAAGGAGATTCGTTTTACTCCAAATACAGATGATCATGATTTCGATTTCAAAGCGAAACATGCTATTGAATTTTTGAAAGAAGGAAATAAAGTAAAAGCATACGTACAATTCAAGGGCCGTTCCATCCAATTTCAGGATCGAGGCCAGTTATTACTTTTAAAATTTGCAGAACGTTTAGCAGAGGCAGGAATCCTTGAAAACATGCCTAAGATGGAAGGGCGAAGAATGCATGCAATGTTTGCTCCAAAAGGAAAGAAAAAATAAAAACAACCCCCATGTTTAAAAAACTAAATCCGCTTGTATTAGCTACTTTTTTATTATTTCAGCATTTGGCTTTTGCACAGCAACCCACCCCAAATCCAGCTCAAAACAATCAAGCTCGCCCTGACACTAGCAGACGTGCACCTGGTTTACCACCAGCTGCCTCTACTGCTCCAAAGCCCTACAAGGAAGTAATTACTGCTAAAGCAGAATCAAGCAAAGGTCTTTTTTGGGTTCACAAAGTAGAAGATCGTTTTTTCTTTGAAATTCCGGATTCTCTTTTAGTCAGAGATATTTTGGTTGTAAATAGAATTTCGCAAGCTCCTGCTGGATTAAGAGCTGGTGGAAGCTTTTTTGGATATGCAGGAGACCAAATTGGTCAAAACGTAGTTCGTTTTGAAAAAGGACCCAAGAATAAAATTTTCTTGCGTACAATTTCTTACGGCGAATATGCGAAGGATTCTACTTCCCCCATGTTCACTACAGTTTCTAAATCTAATGTACAACCCATTGTACAGTCTTTTGATGTAAAAGCTTTTGGCAAGGATTCTACAACCTCTGTCATTGATGTCACCGATTTTATTAGTGGAGACAATGATGTGTTACACTTCAGTTCTTCGATGAAATCTTCATTACGTCTTACAGCAATTCAAGCTGACAAGTCTTATGTGGTTTCTGTAAAATCTTACCCTATTAATGTGGAGATCAAAGCCATCAAGACATATGGCAGAGGTCCAGCAATGCCAACACTTGGCGGTGGAGGAATGATGGGAGGCGGCGCTCCAGGAGGAAATATGACTATGGAGTTGAATAGCTCAATGGTTATTTTACCAAAGACACCTATGCAGGCACGTTATTTTGATCCCCGAGTTGGCTTTTTTGCAGTTGGGTATACAGATTTTGATGTAAATCCACAGGGCGTAAAAAATATTACCCTTGTAAAGAGATGGAGACTCGAGCCTAAGCCAGAAGATTTTGAAAAATATAAAAAAGGAGAACTAGTAGAACCTGTTAAGCCAATTATATTTTACATTGATCCGTCTACACCAGAAAAATGGATTCCATATTTGGTACAAGGTGTGAATGACTGGCAGGTAGCCTTTGAAAATGCTGGATTCAAAAATGCAATTTTTGCTAAAAGGGCACCTAGTAAACAAGAAGATAGCACTTGGAGTTTAGATGATGCTAGAAATTCTGCAATCGTTTATAAACCCTCTGATATACCCAATGCGAGTGGTCCAAGCATCTCTGATCCACGCAGCGGGGAGATCATGGAAAGCCATATCAACTGGTATCACAATGTAATGCAGTTGTTACGGAACTGGTATATGATACAATGTGCACCAAATGATCCAAGAGCACGTCAAATGCAATTTCCTGATTCATTAATGGGAGAGTTAATTCGTTTTGTTTCTTCACATGAAGTTGGACATACTTTGGGTCTACGTCATAACTATGGTTCAAGCTCTTCGGTACCAGTTGAGAATCTCCGTAATAAAGCATGGGTTGAGGCCAATGGGCATACTCCATCCATAATGGACTACGCACGTTTTAACTATGTTGCACAACCAGAAGATAAAATCAATACAAGTGGTCTTTTCCCTCGTATTGGCGATTATGATAAATGGGCAATAGAGTGGGGGTATAGACATTTCCCAGAGTTTAAGAGCCCCGATGCTGAGCAAAGCAAGCTGAATAGCTGGGTAATAGAAAAACTCAAGAACAATCGCTTATGGTTTGGTACGGAAACTAATCCTGACGACCCTCGTTCACAAAGTGAGCAGGTTGGTGATGATGCTATGAAAGGGAGCTATTATGGAATTCTAAATCTCAAAAGAATTGTACCTAATCTTCATCAGTGGACACGTGAATCAAATGAAGATTTTGATGGGTTACGTACGATTTACCAAGAGGTTGTTTCACAATTTTCACGCTATAACGGACATGTTGCAAAATATGTTGCTGGAATTATGGAAACCCCAAAAACGCAGGAGCAAACAGGCCCAGTTTACGAATTAGTTAGCAAGGCTAAACAAAAAGAGGCGTTAGAGTTTTTGCAAAAGCAATTATTCAATACACCAACCTGGCTAATTGATCAAAGCATTTTTGAAAAAACTGGCCAAAGTTCGTTAACCATCATAGGTGCTGTTCAGGATAATATCCTAGGCAGAATTATGAGTAATCGCACGTTAACGAAATTGGTTGATGCAGAAGCTTCGGCAGGTTCCAAAGCATATGGCATTTTAGAATACATGAATGATTTAAAGGCAGGAGTTTGGTCTGAATTAACTACCAAAAAATCCATTGATGTTTATCGTCGCAACCTGCAAAAAACTTATGTTATTAATTTGATTTCGATTTTAAATCCTGCACCTGCAAACCCAGCTGCAGGATTTGGCGGATTCGGTGGAACTTCACAACCCCAAATCAGTGCTGAAAAGTCAGATGTAAAAACGGTTGTACGCGCACACCTGCAAAAGATTCGTTCCGAAGCAACAGCATCTGCAATCGTTTATGCCGATACAATGTCAAGGATTCATCTACAAGATATTGCAGATAGAATTAATAAAGCATTGGATCCCAAGTAATTATTATATTTATCTCTTCATTAAATTTAAGTGGTTCCTGGTAATTTCAGGAACCACTTTTTTATTGAAAATCAAGGAATATGGCGTAGCTTTGCCGCCTTAATGCCTGAAGAGGTTCGAAAAAGGTCCCCCTGTGGGGAATGCCTCAATGGTTAAAAATTAAATATTGGTACAATGCCAAAGGTTAAAACGAACTCCAGTGCCAAAAAGCGCTTCAAAGTGACTGGTACGGGTAAGATCATGCATCAGAAAAGTTTCAAACGTCACATTCTTACAAAAAAGTCAAAAAAACGCAAGCGTAATATGCGCTTAGACGGTACAGTTGCAAAATCTCATGTTGATTTTGTTAAACGGTTACTTCGTTTAAAGTAAGCTGACTTTTATCTTAACTAATTTAATTAAAGTACTATGCCACGTTCAAAAAATGCCGTTGCGTCAAAGGCGAGACGTAAAAAAATATTAAAACAAGCCAAGGGTTTTTATGGAAAACGTAAAAACGTTCTCACTGTAGCGAAGAATGTAGTTGAAAAAGGTATGACCTACATGTTTGTAGGTCGTAAGCTGAAAAAAAGAGAATATCGTTCACTTTGGATCGCACGTATCAATGCGGCTGTGCGTGAAGAGGGATTAACTTATTCTTCTTTTATCAAAAAATTACAAGACAAAGGGATCGAACTAGATCGCAAAGTGCTTGCTGATTTAGCTATGAATAATCCAGAGACATTTAAAAGCTTGATTCAGTCTGTGAAATAAGTGGAACAGTTAATTCAAGCGATATAAAAAAGCCTCCTTAGTGGAGGCTTTTTTTATTAGATAGTTGGAGATAGTGTAGATTAGTCTAATCAATTACATGATGTCCATTGCCTTTACTAAAGCTGTTGTTTGAAAGGGGAGAATTAACGTTAACCACTCCCAGTGTGAAATAATCGCCCATCCCAAAGCTGCGGAGGAGACAAAGAAAACAAGCCACCAGATTCCTTTTTGCTTATTTGTATTTTCCATGTGATTTTTTTGCAAAATTACGTTTCAGACGGCAATTAGTAAAATAGTCATTGCTTAATTTGTTACTCCGAATAGCTGATTTTCACTATTTTTGATAATGTGTTTCGTACACACAATAGTCTGATTGCTTTTATCCGGTGCCACATCTCCAATTCAATATAAAATTCAAGACTGAGTACGGCCAACGGCTCCACGTTGTAGGGAACTTGCCTGAACTCGGGAACGGGGTTAGACAAAATGCCTGCTTAATGTCTTACTTAGATGCAGAAACATGGCAATTGACTATTGAAGCTCCTTTAGCAGGCCAGAAAACTATTCTCCGGTATAAGTACTTATTGCAAAATGAGGACAGTTCAATAATATCAGAGTGGGGTGATGACAGGGCTGTTACCCTTGATGAGTCAACCTCTGTATTGTTTTATGACACCTGGAATCATGCAGGTGATTACGAAAACGCTTTTTTTACTACGCCATTTCAAGAAGTTCTTCTGCCAAAGCCAAAAAAAATCTCAAGAAAAACGGGAAGCGAAGGTTCCTATTTATTTAAAGTGAAGGCGCCTTTACTTTCTGATACGCACCAAGTTTGTATCGTTGGTTCGAGTACTCAATTGGGGCGCTGGAATACGCAACAACCTAAGCTACTTATAAAGAGAGGTAACTGGTGGGAAATTTTACTAAATGTTTCAGATAGTTCAGAACCTTTAGAATACAAGTATGGTATTTGGGATGTTGTTAATAAAAGCTTTATAACATATGAACAAGGTAATAATAGAGTTCTGCCAACATGGATTGATAATGCGTTTGGTCAAATCGTAATTCATGATGGGTTTCTTCATCAATCAGATGATAAGTGGCGTGGGGCAGGTGTGTCTATACCCGTTTTTAGTTTACGTACACAAAACAGTTTTGGAATTGGAGAGTTTTCAGATATAAAATTATTAGTGGATTGGGCACAAGCTGTTGGAATAAAACTAATCCAACTCCTGCCTATTAACGATACTATTGCTACTAATACGTGGCTTGATTCTTATCCATATGCAGCCATCTCAGCGTTTGCATTGCATCCTATTTATATAAATCTTGCTGAAATTGCCGGAACAAAACAGGCAAAAAAACTAAGACAGTTACGTAAAGTTCAAGATCAGTTAAACCAAGGAGAGAAAGTAGATTACGAAGCAGTTTTACGTGTCAAATGGGATTTTCTATGGGAACTTTATCAGGAGCAAGCAGATAGTTGTTTTGAAACAGCTAGTTACAAGAGTTTTTTTCAGCAAAATAAAAATTGGTTAAAGCCCTACGCGGCCTTCTGCTATTTCAGGGACGAATTTGGAACTACGAAATTTGAGAAATGGTCAACAGGCAATCATTATTCGGACAACCTTGTAGTGGAATTATTTAAAAGCGGCAAATCAAGGAGAAAAATAAATTTTTACTGCTTTGTTCAATTTCATCTTCATCAACAGCTTATTGCTGCAGTTGCCTATGCCCACCAAAAAGGATTGGTATTAAAAGGGGACATTCCAATTGGAATTTACAGATATGGAGTAGATGCATGGGTAAATCCCTCCCTTTATAATATGGATTGGCAAGCAGGAGCTCCACCAGATGATTTTACCGCGATAGGCCAAAACTGGGGCTTTCCTACTTACAACTGGAAAAAGATGCAAGAGGATGGCTTTTCGTGGTGGAAACAACGGTTTGAACAAATGAGTCGTTATTTTGATACTTTTCGAATTGATCATATCCTTGGTTTCTTTAGAATTTGGAGTATCCCTACTCATGCAGTACAAGGAATTTTAGGAAGATTCGTACCATGTTTACCGGTAGGAATTGAAGAGTTTACAGCAAAAGGGATTGAATTTGACTATATCCGGTTTTGCAAACCCTACATTACAGAAGAAGTACTTTTGGAAATTTTCGGAGAGCAGCAGTTTATAGTCAAGGAACAATTTTTGCTGAAAGACCGAAATAGTGCGTGGGTTATTGCACCGTCTTTTGATACCCAAATAAAAATTGAAAAATATTTTGAACATAACACAGCAAATGAGATATCGCCTAAAGTTAAAGAGGGAATGTTCGAGCTAATTGCAAATGTTCTTTTATTTGAGGAACCAGAATCACAGCAAAAAAAATTTCATTTTAGAATAAGTATAAATAAAACCTGGTCTTTTAAACAATGCTCTCCTTATGTACGAGAGAAATTGATGGAATTATATCATGACTATTTCTACAACAGGCAAGATCATTTTTGGTACGAGGAAGCTATGCAAAAATTACCCTATTTAAAAGAGTCTACAAATATGTTGATTTGTGGAGAAGATCTGGGTATGGTTCCGCATTGTGTGCCAGATGTAATGCAACAAACAGGAATTCTCAGCTTGGAGATACAAAGAATGCCAAAAGATCCTAGCAAATCATTTTTTAATCCTGCTGATTCGCCTTATCTAGCCGTTGTAACCCCCTCTACGCACGATATGAGTACAATAAGAGGATGGTGGGAAGAGAATAGGCAACGAACTCAATATTTCTATAATCACGAAATGCATCAATGGGGTGATGCTCCGCAGTTTTGCGAAGCTTGGATTAATCGTGTTATTGTAGAACAACATCTCAATTCGCCTGCCATGTGGAGTATTTTTCAACTACAAGATCTTATGGGAATGAGCGAGTTGATCCGGAGAAAAAATCCGAGTGAGGAAAGAATCAATAACCCCGCCAATCCGAAGAATTATTGGCAGTACCGGATGCATATTAAGGTGGAAGAATTAATAGAAAATCAAGCTTTCACAAAATTAATTAAAGAAACTATTGTGAATGCAGGTCGTGCATAACACGATTCCACGAATTATCTTTGTAGAAATCGATTTATGCAGGTTCGCTACTGGACGCATCAACTTAAATTTCGTTATCCTTTCACTATTTCAAAGGGAACTAAAACCCATCAGCCTACGCTAATTGTTGAATTGTCTTTAGGCAGTTGGAAAGGATATGGGGAGGCACCTTCCATATCATATTATCCTGAAAGTTTGCTTGAAACGATGACTGCTCTTCTTGAGAATAAAAAATTGGGTATAGAAAAATTCGCGTTTACTGATCCTGAGCGTTATTGGCATTATTTACATCACTTGATCCCAGGCTCAAATTTTTTAATTGCGGCACTCGATATTGCAGGATGGGATTTGTATGGAAATATGAAAAAAAAATCACTTCAATCAATTTGGGGTATCAGTAATCAAGCGGGGCCTAAAACCGACTACACGATTGGGATTGACGCTGCAACCATAATGGCCACTAAAATGCGAGAACGAGACTGGCCCATCTACAAAATAAAAGTGGGCACGCCTGAAGACTTAAAACTTCTCTCTTTTTTGCGAACAAAATCCGATAAACTATTTCGGGTGGATGCAAATGCAGGATGGACGCTCGATGAAGCTTTGTTAATAATTCCAAAACTAAAGGAGTTGGGGGTTGAACTTATTGAGCAGCCACTTGCAAAAGATAATTGGGAAGGGATGCGTATTTTAAAAGAGATGAATCTGATTCCTCTTTTTGCAGACGAAAGTTGTGTTACCGAGAAAGATGTCGCAAAATGTGCACTCTACTTTAATGGGATCAATATTAAATTGACAAAGTGTGGTGGTATTACTCCAGCCAGACGAATGATTACAGAAGCTCGTAGTTTAGGCTTGCAAGTAATGCTAGGGAGCATGAATGAATCCTCTGTTGGGTCAGCTGCCTTGGGGCAGCTACACCCATTGGTTGACGCCTTAGATATGGATGGCCCCTTATTATTAGAACAAGATGTAGCAACAGGACTTCAATACGACAATGGACTTGTAATTGTCTCCAATCAACCTGGGTTGGGCATACACTATACGGGTATTATAAAAAGTGAACATTAGGAGCAAAAATGTGTTTATAGACTTGTAAAGAAATTAAAATGGCTTGGAAAAATCAGCTTGAATTTATTAAGGCCTTGGAAGAGAGTGGTGAATTAATTCGAATCAAGGAGTTTGTTGATCCAAAGTTAGAAATAGCCGAAATCACGGACAGAATAAGTAAGTCGGGGGGTGGGGGAAAGGCACTTTTGTTTGAGAATACGGGTACTGATTTTCCTGTATTGATGAACGCATATGGTAGTGAGCGACGCATGTGCATGGCACTCAGAGTAGACCATCTAGATGCTGTAGCTAAAGAAATTGAAGATTTGTTTCAACTTTTAGCATCTCCAAAGGAGAATATTATCGATAAACTCAAATTATTACCCAAGCTGGGACAATTTGCAAGTTGGATGCCAAAAGTGATTAAAGGCAAAGGGGCTTGTCAGGAGTGTATCATGGAGAATCCCGATCTTTCTAGAATACCCGTTTTAACTTGCTGGCCAAAAGATGGAGGACCTTTTATTACCCTTCCTGTAATTCATACGAAAGATCCAGAAACGCAAAGCAGAAATGTAGGCATGTATAGAATGCAAGTGTTTGAACCCGCGTTAACAGGTATGCACTGGCATAAACATAAAGTAAGTGCGAAGCATTTTTCCGCCTACAAAAAAAGTGGAAAACGGATGCCCGTTGCTGTAGCATTAGGAGGAGATCCGGTATACGCCTATAGTGCAACAGCTCCATTACCCGAAAATGTAGACGAGTACATGTTGGCAGGATTTTTACGAAAAAAGAAAGTCGAATTGGTTAAATGTATTACACAACCTGAAATTGAAGTACCAGCTGATGCTGATATTATTATTGAGGGATATGTGGATCCTTCTGAAGACTTAATCTGGGAAGGGCCCTTTGGTGATCATACAGGATATTATTCCTTACCAGACTGGTATCCGCGTTTTCATGTAACAGCTATCACGCATAAAAAAAATGCAATATATCCCGCAACCATTGTTGGTATCCCCCCTCAGGAGGACGCATGGTTAGGAAAAGCCACTGAGCGAATTTTTTTGGCTCCAATCAAAATGACGATGGTGCCAGAAATCAAAGACATGGATATGCCTGTAGAGGGAGTCTTTCATAATCTAGTTATTACGCAAATCAATAAAGAATATCCCGGACAAGGTCAAAAAGTAATGAATGCAATGTGGGGAGCTGGGCAAATGATGTTCAATAAGATTCTGGTAATGGCAGACCAGGGCGTTAAAATTCAAGATTATTTATCGCTTGCTCAATATGTATTTTCAAATCTAAATCCTGCAAGGGATATCAGCTTTTCAACAGGGCCGATGGATGTGTTGGATCATAGCTGTTCCAAATTAGGATTTGGCGGTAAGATGTGCATTGATGGTACAAAGAAATTAGTAGAGGAAGTAGATGAAAATTATAGTAATCTTCAAACGCTTCCTTCATCTAAAGAAATTGAAGAACAGTTACAACAACAGTATCCGGAAATAAAAGCAGTATTTGCTGGTTTACTGGATAAAGGCATTTCCTGTATAATTCTCTCAGTAAAGAAAGACAAGCCAGGCCATATCCGACAACTTCATCATTCAATAGCTGCTGGCACCAATATGCACGCAATTAAAATGATCTTGTATGTGGAGCACACCGTTGAACCTTCAGATCTACCAACAAGTCTTTGGCGTTTTTGTAATAATCTGGACCCCAAAAGAGATTCTTATTTATTTCAATCAGTCACTTTCCCCTATGTAGCTTGTTTGGGATTAGATGGAACTCGTAAAACGAAAGAATTAGATAATTTTCAAAGGGATTGGCCAAATATCATTGTTGCTGATGATGAAACAATAAAAAGGGTAGATAAAAAGTGGAATACACTTGGTATTGGCCCCTTTTTACCATCCCCCTCACTTAAATATAAAACTCAACTATATGGGGAAGAAGCTGTCGTGGATGCTTAAACTATTATTAACATTTTTTCTTTTTTGTGTTTTATTTCTTTCTGTAAAAGCCACACAAGAAAAGTTATCGGCCAAGTTGCAAGTTGAAATCGTTGGCATTAAAAGTGCAAAGGGTGTTCTTCTTGTAAGCATGTACAATCAAGCAAATGGATTTCCAGATGCCCCTCAACTCGCTTCAAGTAAGAAGATTGCTAAGGCACAACGAGACGCTGTTCTCTTGGAATGGAATTCAATTGCCCCAGGCACTTATGCCATAGCGGTATTACACGATGAAAATGGAGATGGGAAAATGAACACGAACATAGTTGGGATTCCATCCGAGGGATTTGGATTTTCCAATAACAAACTTGGAATTGCTGGGCCACCTAGTTTTCAGCGTGCCAGTTTTGAAATAAAAAAAGCCGATAATAAAATTGTAATTAAGCTTCGTAATTAGTCGAAGCCTAGCACTGCTCCAATCCAGAAAACATAAAGGAAGATTCAATAGCCGCATTTTCATTGCTATCACTGCCGTGAATGGCATTTTCTCCTACTGAACTAGCATACAGTTTACGGATCGTACCTTCTTCTGCCGCAGCTGGATTAGTTGCGCCAATGAGCTTTCGAAAATCTTCAACTGCATTATCTTTTTCTAATACAGCAGCAATGATCGGACCACTGCTCATGAACTCAACTAACTCACCAAAAAAGGGACGCTCACGGTGTACCGCATAAAATTCACTCGCTTTTTCTTTAGAAAGCTTCATTAATTTCATTGCTTTAATTTGAAATCCCTCCTTGATGATGCGGTCTAGAATTGCGCCGCAATAGCCTTTTTTGAAAGCATCGGGCTTAATCATAGTAAAAGTTCGGTTACTCATTTTGATGTGCTTTTGCGCAGCAAAGGTAAGAGGATCTTTTCATACCTTTGAAACTTAGATGAAACCAATTTCAGCCCTTTATCAGTTGTTAACTACCCCACGCAACATTGTCATCACAACCCACCAAAAGCCTGATGCGGATGCAATGGGTTCTTCTTTATCGCTTTTTCATTACCTGACTAAAAAGAGCCATCGAGTAACTGTTATTTCACCAACTAATTGGGCAGGCTGGATAGGCTGGATGAATGGGGCTGATAAAGTTTTAAACTACGAACAACAAACTGCTAAGGCAGATCAGATTTTGGACAATGCTGATTGGCTTTTTTGTCTTGATTTTAATGCCTTTCATCGCACAAAATCGATGGCAAAGAAACTGGCAACTCTTACATGCATAAAAATTCTAATCGATCATCACCAGGAGCCTGATGTTGCTGCTTTTGATTATGGGATTAGTGATATTTCAAAAAGTTCAACCTGTGAAATGATCTATGATTTTATAGCAGCTTCTAATGGGCTTGAACTTCTTGATACGGCGATGGCAGAGTGCATTTATGCAGGCTTGGTGGGAGATACTGGATCTTTTCGTTTTCCTTCAACCCATGCAGGAGTACATTCAATTGTAGCTGATCTAAAAAGAAGGGGGTTGGATCATGGAAAAATTCACGAAGGACTTTACGACAATTTTCTGGAAAACAGACTTCGTTTTATTGGGCATGTTTTATTGCATCGAATGGAAATTTTCTATGAGTATAATACTGCTCTTATTACCATACCCAAATCTGATCTTCTTAAATTCCATATTAAAACCGGTGATACAGAAGGGCTGGTAAACTATCCACAATCCATTCAAGGAATTAAGTTTGTGGCGCTTGTAGTTGACCGAGATGAGGAAAGAAAATGGAGTTTTCGTAGTAAAGGTTCCTTTGATTGCAATACATTTGCCAGAACCTACTTTGAAGGGGGAGGCCACTACAACGCTGCGGGGGGCAGAAGTAGTGAATCCTTAGAAATCTCGGTGGCTCGTTTTAAAGAGGTTTTAAAATTGCAACATTCTCTACTTTAATAAACCAACTATGTCAACATCAATTCGATTCGCTACCTTTTTAGTAATTACGGTTCTATTAGTATCCTGTAAGGGGCCTTCATTTCAAAAAACTCCTGGTGGAATGCCTTACCAACTTTTTAGAAGTAAGGATACACAACAAGCCAAAGTAGGAAATTATATCAAGCTCACGCTTTCTCAACAAATCAACGATAGTGTTTATTTCACCACGGGAAACCGCCTCCCTTTATATATCCCTATTGCACCACAATCTCAGCCCTATGATATCTCAGAATTATGGACGCTTTTGCATGTAGGTGATTCGGTAGCTGCTACGCAAATGATGGACACTTTTTTAAAACGTCTTCCTGCTGGAAACCTGCCTCCTGAATTCAAAAAAGGTGATCGTATCCTCACCTACATAAAAGTATTAGGCATTTTTGAAAATGACAGTTTAAAGACCGTTGACGAGAAAAAAGAAAATGAGATTTATGCGGCCAGAGAAAAAGGGGAGGTAGAGAAATTTATAGGTTCAAAACTATCCAGTATTCAACGTACTCCTGCTGGTGCTTATGTAGAGGTTACAGAGTCCGGAAGTGGTGATTTTATCAAGACGGGACAGTATGTATCTGTGAATTATACAGGTAAAACATTTGCTGGTTTCGTTTTTGATAGCAACACCGATTCAACTTTCAAACATATGGAGCCGCTTCGTTTTTCAGTTGGGGTAGGCCAGATGATCAAAGGATTTGATGATGCGATGCCCTTTTTGAAGAAAGGGGGTAAAGCAACTATCTATATTCCTTCCATGTTGGGATATGGCGCTGCACCTCCTCCCGGCGGCCCTATTAAACCTTATGACCATTTACTTTTTGAAGTAACTATTTTAGACGTACAGGCAAAAGCACCAGATCCTGCTAAATAGCTTAAACTGAACTAACCCTCTCTTAATATAGTTTTTGTATGAGTGAAACATCCTTACAGTTTGATCAGGTTGTGACTAGCTGTAAGGATGTTTTTATTAAAAAGGCTACAGATTACGGTACATCTTGGAGAGTTCTTCGAACCATTTCTGTGGTAGACCAGCTTTTTATCAAAGCACAACGAATCAAAACAATTCAGCAAAAGGGAGTGCAGCTTGTTGATGATGATATTGCTGCGGAATTCAAGGGGATTATTAACTATGGAGTGATTGGTTTATTGCAACTTCAATTACCGGCGCAAGAAAAAGAAGAAATACCTATTCCCGAATTATCTTCTTTGTATGACCTTGAAATCAATAAGGCTAAGTCCTTGATGCTACATAAAAATCATGATTACGGTGAAGCTTGGCGAGAAATGAGTCAGGAGAGTTTTGTTGATCTCATTTTAATGAAACTTCAGCGAATCAAACAGATACTTGCCAATGATGGCAAAACCATCATTAGCGAGGGTATTGATGCGAACTATTTAGATATTATTAATTATGCAGTTTTTGCTTTGATACTTCTATGAGATTTATTAATCTTTTCATACGTTATTTTGTAAGCATCCTATTTATTTTTTCTGGTATTATTAAAGCTAATGATCCCAAAGGCCTTAGTTTTAAAATGCAAGAATTTTTTGAAGTTTGGGGTATTCATCCCTTAAACGAGTATACGTTATACCTCGCTGTAATTTTAAATACAGCTGAAATTGTTTTGGGTGTTGCACTTTTTTTGAAGTGGAAACCTTCCTTGACAAATAAAGCGATTTTAGGCTTGGTTCTTTTTTTTACTTTTTTAACGGGGTATACCTATTGGACTGGGCTACCTAAAAATTGTGGTTGTTTTGGTGATTGCCTACCCTTAACTCCACAAATTTCATTTTTGAAAGATGTCGTATTGACACTTTTGCTGATCGTTTACAACTATTTTCAAAGGAAAGAGTCTTTGGTAAAACCCATTGTATTATATAGTGGGTTTTATACTTTTTTTTCAGGGTTCTTAATCGTATTACTTCAAATTTATCTATTAGCACATCTGCCCATCTTAGATTGCCTTCCTTTCAAAGAAGGAGCTGATTTAGTAGAGGGTAGAAAAGTTCCTTCAAATGCTGTACCTGATAGCACTGTCATCTATTTTACTTACCAAAAAGGAGGGGAGTTGGTTCGATTTGCTGCCAATGATTTTCCTTCCGATTTTACTAGTGAAACGTATAAGTTCGTTAAACGTGAAGACCATATTGTTCGTAAAGGAAAGAATATGGAGCCCCCCATTAAGGGCTTTTATCTTACCGGTGTTACCAATACTGATTCAACGGATATTATACTACAGTTACCTTCTGCAATTTTAATTTTTTCCGAAAGGGCAATTGATTTGCGAGATAACTTTTCTGCATTAGACCGGCTTGCATTACAAGAGTATAAGGATGTTATTCCTGTTTTTATCGTTACAGCACAGTTTGAAGAAACCCGAAAATTACTTTCATCCTCCCGTTTTTCCGGTTGGCATATTTTTAAATGTGACTTAAAAGCGATACAAACTGCTGCCAGGACAAGTCCTTGCATCTATTTACTTTCGAAAGGTAAAGTAGTTAGAAAAAAAGCTGCAGTCGACTTTTAGGATCATTTAATGAACAACCACCTCTGTGATTATCACAGATCCTAAAAAGGCATTTACTTTTTGAATTACTGCTTCGCGTTGATAAATTAATTCATTACGAAGGGGACCCACTTTGGTATGGATATGTAATTTATTTCCGTGTATTCGAACTTGGTCAGTATAACGTGCAATCGTCATACCCATAATGGTCTCCCAAGCATCTTGAATTTGTAAGGCAAGCATTTCGTCTTTAATCCTACTTTCTTTTAGAAAAACATGTAAGGCCTCGGAGAGTGAATAAGTGGACATTGTGCAAAGTTAAGTACCTGTAATTTCAAATATCTCGTAAGGCACATCAATCTTTTTAAGATGAAAATGTAGTTTTTCTGTGGACGTATGAGATAGAAATACCTGAGAATGAACCTTATTACAAACCAACTGTAAAAGATTTTCAATTCTCGAATCATCTAATTTTTCAAAAAAATCATCTAGCAACAAAAGTGGGGGATTTGAATAGTTCTTTTCCAACAGTTTAAGTGCTGCCAGTTTTAATGAAAATAGTAAGCATTTTCGCTGTCCTTGGGAGGCGATCTGCTTAAATGGATGGTCTTGAAATAAACATTCAAGCTCATCACGATGAACTCCTTTAGTGGTGCGTTGTAGATAAAGATCTTTACTCCTGCTCGTTTTTAAAAGATCACTAAACTCATTTTTTTCAAGCTCACTTCGGTAAATCAACGTTAGCGATTCAGAATTTATTTTTTCAGGGGAACTAGCTAATTGTTGATAAATTTCTTTTGCTATTGGGACTAGTTCTTCAAGAATTTTCTTTCTCTTCTCAAATAGTAGTGATCCATAGGGGGCTAGTTGTTGGTCTATTACATCAAGAAGCGGGTCTTCCATTTGTCTTTTTGATGCCATTTCTTTCAATAATGCATTTCGCTGCTGCAAGAGACGGTTGTAGGAAAGCAAGTGATGGAGATAGGATGTGTCCAACTGGGAGATCAATTGATCGATAAACATTCTTCGATCTCGGCTTTCTCCTGTGATCAATTGAATGTCATCGGGGGCAATTAAAACAATCGGATACTGTCCAATATGTTCTGTGTTACGGGGTAGTAGATTCCCATTAATGGTAATCTCTTTTTTTCCATTTTCTCTATATACGCAACTAACTTCATCAATCATGCCCTTTTTTTCAAATAAACCTAGGATACGAAAACCCTGTTGACCAAAATGAACTGATTGTAAATCTGTTTTTCCGAAATAACTTTTTGTTAATCCTAGATAGTGAATTGCGTCTAATAGATTGGTTTTACCAACCCCATTTTTTCCTGTAAATCCAATAATTCGTTTAGAAAAAGTGAGTCGTTTTTCTAGGTAGTTTTTAAACTGAAAAAGGGTAATTTCTCGGAGCTGGCTCATGACTGACTGCAATTTACCTAATATGGGGTCTTTCCCTTATTTTTGCGACTCAAAATTGAACCTCGTGAACAGCAAATTCTCCAAGGAAACCTACCTCTATTGGTATGAGCTGATGCAGCTGATCAGGCAATTTGAACTGATGGCAGAGGAGAAGTATAAAATGGAGGGGAAAATACGAGGGTTCTTTCATGCTTATGTGGGGCAAGAAGCGATTGCTGCTGGCTGTATGACTGCAACCAGACCCACTGATCTTTTTATAACCGCTTATCGTGATCATGGATTAGCCATTGCAAAAGGAGTTACGGTAAACAGTTGTATGGCGGAATTGTACGGTAAGGCAACAGGATGTGCAAAAGGAAAGGGGGGAAGTATGCACTTCTTCAGCAAAGAGAATAATTTCTACGGAGGACATGGAATTGTGGGAGCACAAATTGGCACTGGTGCTGGATTGGCTTTTGCTGAACAATATCGCAACACGGACAACGTAGTACTCGCTTTTTTTGGCGATGGGGCTGCTCGTCAGGGAATACTACATGAAATATTCAACTTGGCTATGCTTTGGAAACTGCCAGTTATTTTCATTTGTGAGAATAATAACTACGCCATGGGCACTTCCATTCAACGTACTTCGAATGTTATTGACATTTATAAGTTGGCAGACGCTTACGAAATGCCAGCGGATATCATTGATGGGATGAGCGCTGAAGCTGTTCATAATGGAGTCATTCGTGCTGTTAATCGTGCACGCGAAAAAGGAGGCCCAACCTTATTAGAAATAAAAACCTATCGTTACAAAGGCCACTCCATTAGCGATCCTCAGAAATACCGTAGTAAGGAGGAAGTAGACGATTATAAATCTAAAGATCCTATTCATCTGGTGCTAGATACCATATTAAAAGAAGGAATGTCTACACAAGAGGCAATAGACCAGATCAACCAGCGTGTTGATCAAATGGTAGCCGCCTCTGTTCAATTTGCAGAAGAAAGCCCCTGGCCAGATGATAGCGAAGTTTTAAAAGATATTTATATGGACCCTTCGTACCCCTTTATAACAGACTAATTTATTAATACTACTAATTTTTTTGACATGACTGAATCGCAACAACCCTTAACTCCAGTAGTAAACTTCTGGAATAAATACAGCAAACAAATTAGCTTGTTTGCTTTACTGATTATTGCGCTAGTAGCCGGCTGGTATTCGTATCAGCAATTTTATCAGCTTCCCAGGGAAAAGAAAGCCATAGAAGCCATTTTTCGTGCAGAAGAATATTTTAGAAAAGATTCGATTGCGCTCGCCTTAAACGGAGATGGACAAAACTTAGGATTTTTAAAAGTTATTGAAAAGTATAGTGGAACACAAACGTCAAACCTCGCTTGTTTTTATGCGGGCAGTTGTTTTCTCAAAATAGGCGACAACGCTAAAGTAATTTCTTACCTTGAAAAATTTAGCACTTCTTCAAAAATTACACAGGCAAGAGCCTATAAATTACTAGGGGATGCCTACGCAGACAGTGGAAAAAATGATCAAGCCTTAGAGTACTACAAAAAAGCGGCTGCTCATTTTGAGGAAGATGAAGTGAATTCTCCTGAGTACTTATTTATGGCGGCTTATTTTGCAGATCAGGTACTAAAAAACACATCTGAAGCAACTTCACTTTATGAGCAGATCAGAAAAAAGTACCCACGTAGTCAGCAATCTTTTGATGCCGAAAAGAATTTAGCCAGATTGGGTGTGTATACTTCTAACGATTAATTAAAAATTATTGAACGTCCAGCTTTTCGTACCTTGTTTTGTTGATCAGCTGTATCCTGATACTGCTTTTAACATGATTAAAGTGTTAGAAAAAGCGGGCTGTACAGTTACCTATAATTCCAGACAAACCTGCTGTGGTCAAGCTGCATTTAATGCTGGCTACTGGGAAGAGTCAAAAGCAGTTTGTCAAAAGTTTATTAGCGATTTTAATGGGAGTGATCCAATTGTTGCACCTAGTGCATCCTGCGTTGGATTCGTTAAAAATTATTATTCCAGACTGTTTGATAATTCTTCGCTGCATCATGAAGTCCAGGAAATGAAGCTACGAATTTTTGAATTTTCTTCTTTCCTCTGCCATCAAATTGGCGTAACTCAGTTTGGTGCCAGATTATCTGGGCTGGCAACTTACCATGATTCCTGCGCAGGGTTACGTGAATGTGGTATAAAAGAAGAACCCCGAAAGCTGCTAAAAAACGTTGGAGGACTTGAATTGGTAGAGATGAATGAAACAGAAACTTGTTGTGGATTTGGTGGAACTTTTGCAGTCAAGTATGAAAATATTTCAATGGCTATGGCAGAGCAAAAAGTAGAGAATGCCCTAGCCACAAAAGCAAACTATTTAATTTCAACGGATCTATCCTGCTTGATGCAGTTAAACGGGTATATCCAGCAAAAAGGGTATTCCATTAAACCGTTGCACCTCGCAGACGTCTTGGCTTCAGGTTGGTAAAACTGATAAGGATGGCATATTGGCTTTTAAAATCAGAACCTTTTAAGTATTCTTGGGATCAGTTAGTTAAAGACAAGCACACCCATTGGGACGGCGTTAGAAACTACGCGGCTCGCAATAACCTACGGGCTATGAAAAAGGGGGACTTGGCTTTTTTTTATCATAGCAATGAGGGGGTTGAAATTATTGGTGTTGTAAAGATTTGTAAAGAGCATTATCAAGATCCAACTACTACTGAAACAGCTTGGGTAGTTGTTGATGTTACCCCAGTAAAAAAGTTAAAGCGAAAGGTTTCTTTGTCTGAGATAAAAGCAGAGAAGAAATTACAAAATATGGCTCTTTTGAAACAGAGTCGACTATCCGTTCAGCCCGTTACGGAAGAGGAATGGGAGATTATTCTTGAACTATCCAATCGTTAATTTTTCAATTCAATTTCTGATTCATGAAATTGAATACCTAGCGCTGTTAGTTTTGGTAAAACGACTTTATAAATAGCAGGGTATATCGGCACCACTAATCCTTTTATTTCAAATTCTTTTTTCAAAAAAGAAACGGCTGCTACAGCAAGCGGAAGACCCACTGTTTTAGCCATTGCAGTATGTATTGCATCAATTCCCTCTATATCCAGGGTACTTACAAGTTGCCTTTTTTGCCCACTTACCTCATAGATTATTTCATGTTGCATTACAACGCGATCTTTGTCCACTGCTTCCATTTTTAGATTTTTTTCCAGACATTCTTGCAAAAATCTAGCAGGAGAATATTCATTTTTTTGGGCAATGGAGCCTGTGTCCATAAAACCAAGTGATTGAAATAATTTAAAAAGTCCGCCATCGGTTTCAACCATCTTTGTATAGGCATCCAGGGATTTATTAGCAACTAAAAATTGCTGTACCAAGTTGGCATAGGTTGTATTTCTGTTATCAACAATGGGGCTATCCTGGGTAAAACCTAATTGTACTAGTTGATGCCATCCTTTTATAAAATTGGGATGACGTAAGGTGGTTCTAATAAATGTAGTAACCTTATCAAGCCCATATAATTCCAAATAGGGTAGCGAATTTCGGTTAGGATACCAAGCCAACGATTCTGCATTTTGAATAGTTACTGGTCTAATTTCCGCAAACAACTCCTCCGTATTTAATTTGACTATTTTATTATTCCATCTGTATAGTGCTCCATCTTTACCCGCCTGTACAACATTTGATGGATTCCAGCTTATTTTATAATGCCAGGGGTTATCGTCTGAATCCGTTGCAACCAAACCTCCACAATGCGAAATGAACGATAAAATATTTCCACCCTTTACTTTTATTTGATTCACTAGCTCCATCGCACTCATATGGTCAATTCCGGGGTCTAAGCCCATTTCGTACAGAAAAAGCAGTCCTTTTTCCTGAATTGCAGGAGCTAATTGCTTCACTTCTTCATCAATGTAAGAGGCTGTAAACAAGCTACGACTTAGTGCCAAACAGTCTCTTGCAACCAAGATGTGCAAGTGAGGAGGTAGCAACGAAATTACAAGCGCTGACTGACCAATTAGGGCTTGTCTGGGAGTCTCCTCAGTAACATCTAGTTTTACGCCTTCCCCCCAAGTGGAGGAACCCACTTTCTGCTTTGCAACAGACAAATTTGCGTCCGCCACCTGTACTTTCCATGCATATTTAGGAGCTTCAGAAAGAAGGAATTCAATCAGTACCGTTGCACTTTTTCCAGCCCCCAAAATCAGGATCGTTTTCATAGGTCAAATATCCCCTTTTTTAATTAACAGTAGTGGATAAAATAGCTTGTAAATGAAGCCTTTTTTACTGGGAAATAAGGGTTTAAAAAGGTAGATTTGCAGACCTTGATTCATAGAGAAAAAAGGTCTTTTCAAACCCCTGAAAAACATGGAAGATTTACAGAACCCACTGGAAACAAACGACCACAACCGGATCGTTCCTGTTCATATCGAAGAACAGATGAAAACCGCCTACATAGACTACTCCATGTCTGTTATTGTGGGTAGAGCTTTGCCTGATGTCAGGGATGGCTTAAAGCCTGTTCACAGACGAGTTCTTTACGCCATGAATGAATTGGGACTTAATCATAACAAAGCCTATAAAAAGTCTGCACGTATCGTCGGAGAGGTACTTGGTAAATATCACCCGCATGGCGATTCATCCGTTTATGATGCCATGGTTCGTATGGCACAGGAATGGAGTATGCGGTACACGTTAGTTGATGGGCAAGGAAATTTTGGTAACCAAGATGGAGATGGTCCAGCAGCAATGCGTTATACGGAGGCTCGCTTGGAAAAGCTATCCGAACATATGTTAGATGACATTGAAAAAGAAACAGTAGACTTCCAATTGAACTTTGACGACTCCGAAGAAGAGCCTACAGTTCTTCCAACACGAATTCCTCAACTTCTTATTAATGGCTCAAGTGGAATTGCGGTAGGTATGGCCACCAACATGATGCCGCACAATCTGGGTGAAGTGATTGACGGATGTGTGGCTTTCGTCGATAACAGAGAGGTTTCTATTGATGAGTTGATGCAATTTGTTAAAGCGCCCGATTTTCCTACTGGCGGGGTCATTTATGGGATGGAAGGCGTTAAGGCGGCCATGCATTTTGGTAGAGGCAGAGTAGTTGTACGAGGAAAGTCAAGTGTAGAAACCAAATCAGGAGGAAAGGAGCAAATTATCATTACAGAAGTTCCTTACCAAGTAAACAGAGATGCCTTAACTAATCGAATTGGGGAGCTAGTTAATGACAAAGTGATTGAAGGTATTACACATGTCAATAATGAGTCTAATCAAAAAGAAGGAACGCGTATTGTGATTGAGCTGAGAAAAGATGCAATCGCCAATGTGATTATCAATCAGCTATACAAACACACTGATCTTCAAACTTCTTATGGCATCAACAATGTTGCGATTGTCAGAGGCAGACCAAGAACATTAAATCTCAAAAATCTGATTCAGGAGTTTGTCGATTTCAGACATGAGGTTGTTATTCGTAGAGCAAAATTTGAATTAGGAGAGGCTCAAAAAAGAGCACATCTTTTAAAAGGATATTTAATTGCGCTGGATCATTTAGATGAAGTGATTGCGTTGATTCGTAGTTCCGCTACACCAGATATCGCAAAAGACAAATTGATTTCGGCGGGATGGGGCTTAGATGAAATTCAAGCAAAAGCCATTTTAGAGTTGCGTTTGCAGCGTTTAACCGGTATGGAGCGGGATAAGATTCGTGAAGAATTTGATGAGCTGATGAAATTGATTCAATCGTTGGAAGAATTATTAAACGACCAGGCTAAACGTTTTGAGGTAATCAAAAAAGAGTTACTGGAGATTAAAGAAAAGTATGCCGATGAGAGAAAGACAGAAATAACCTACCTAGACGACGAAGTAAAAATCAAAGATCTGATTAAAGAAGAGGATGTAGTTATAACTATCTCTCATCTTGGTTATATCAAACGTACTCCAGCTGAGGACTATCGCTCTCAACGTAGAGGCGGCAGGGGAGTCATCGGGGGACGTACGCGAGATGAAGATTACATCGAACATTTATTTGTGGCCTCCACGCATCATACCATGCTTTTCTTTACTGAAAAAGGGAGAGTCTACTGGCTGAATGTATATGAAATACCAGAAGGTGAAAAAACTGGAAAGGGTAGAGCAATTCAAAATTTAATGCAACTGCCACCGGATGATAAGGTAAGAGCTATTTTAGATGTCAAGGATTTAAAAGACGAAGCTTTTGTACAATCACATTTTATAGTCCTCTGCACAAAGAAAGGGGTTATCAAAAAGACTGCACTCGAAGACTTTAGTCGTCCACGTCAAACGGGTGTTAACGCGATTACAATTGTGGAAGGAGACGAACTATTGCAAGCGCGTCTTACTGATGGGAATTCTGAAATCATGATGGCTGTTAAAAGTGGAAGAGCCATTCGTTTTGCGGAAGAAAAAGTGAGACCTACTGGTCGAGGAGCGATTGGAGTTGCTGGAATTGAAGTGGAAGACCCTAATGATGAAGTGGTGGGTATGGTTTGTGTTAATCCAATAGAACAAAATACAAAAACTGTGTTAGTGGTCAGTCAAAAAGGGTTTGGCAAAAGAACACCAGTTGACGAATACCGATTTACCAACCGAGGAGGCAAAGGAGTGAAAACAATAAATGTTACAGAGAAAACCGGTATTTTAGTTGGCATTTTGGATGTGACACCCGAGGAAGACCTAATGATTACTTGCAAGAGTGGCGTAACAATACGGATGCCAATAAGTGGTATTAGCGAACAAGGCAGGGCAACACAGGGTGTCAAATTAATAAAACTGGATGAAGGAGACGAAATTGCGGCAATCACGAATCTTAATGATAGAGAAGTGGAGCCGGCGGCAGATACAGAATCGAAACCGGAAGAAACTCAGTCATAAAACAAAACCTTTTAATTGTAATTTTATTATTCAACCTACTAGTATGAAAAATAGCTTGCTTTTATTTTTTAGTCTATTTGTTTTCGCCACAGTTTGGAGTCAGAATTACGATCCTATTAAGACGATGGTTATGCTGAATCAGTTAGAAAAAGCAAAAACTGATTTAGACAAATCCTTTACCAATGCAAAATTTACAGTAAAGCCGGAAGCGTTTATTTTAAAAACTACAGTCTACGCTGGTGTTTCTGGATTGGAAGGAAAAAAGGATACTCCTCTTGGCGTACAATTAATCGAAGAAGCAGATGCAGCTTTCTCGAAGTATAAAGAAATGGACCCTAATTTATCATTAATTGGTGAACCCATATACCAAAACAGTATCATCATTTTATATTCAAATTTTTATACGTTAGGATATAATGAATTCAATAAAAAGGATTATGTAAATGGATTGGCAAAACTTAAAAAAGCCATTTACTATTCAGACCTTTTGATCAAGCAAAAAGTTCTCACTTCTACTTTAGATACGAATGTATTGATACTGGCCGCAATTACAGCCGAAACAGGCGGTTTCAAAGATGAGGCAGCTAACTTTTATACAAAACTAGCTGATGCTAAAGTAGGAGGAGATGGATATGAGGGAGTGTACCGCTATTTAGTTACATATTATTTTGGAAAGAAGGATATAGATAGCTTTGAAAAATATAAAAAGTTTGGCAAAGAAGTTTATCCAAAGAGTGACTATTTTGATTTTGACAAGGTGGATTTTGCGGTGGGTCTTGTTAATACATTTCAGGAGAAACTAATAGCCATCGATGAAGTATTGGCGACAGATCCTACAAATTTTAAAGCTAATCAAGTACTCGGTGAGATCATTTTTGATACACTGAATCCACGTGATGAAGAGGGTGCGATTTTACCAGAAAACTTCAATGAGCTGGAAAAGAAAATGGTTGATGCATTCACCAGGTCAGCCAAAGTAAAAGCGGGCAATGAAATTCCATTCCTATACATCGGCGATCATTTTATCAATAAGGCCTCACGAGTAAATGCAAAGAGGGACAAGCACGCCCAAGAAATGAAAGCGAGGACGAAGCCTGGCACCATGGCCTCTAAAGAGGATGTGGCTAAAAGAGAGGCATTGGATAAGGAATATGGCGATACAATGGATGGTGCAAGAGAGCCATATTTAGCCGCTGCCGGTATTTTTTCTGAAAGAGCTGAAAAGGGTGAATTGGAAGTCAGAGATAAGCAACAGTACAAAAAGGTTAGCGGATATCTCTCCGATATTTATGGCTTCAAAAAGGCAATGGCAACTAAGGCGAAAAATCTTACCGATAAAGCTAAATGGGAGGCTGAGGAAAAGAAGTGGAACGACCGGTACGAATCCATCAAAAACTAATTAATCAGAAGCCACCCATCTGAGGGTGGTTTCTTTTGTTATTATTCATTTAACATAATATAAATTATAGGAAATAAATAAACTAATAAAGCAGCCGAGTCTTGATGGTTGCGGGAACCTCCTTGAGCAATGATTGAGCCTTTGAGGACAGTTTGTGATCAATATCAAGTACTACATATCCTATTAACTCATTGGTTTTTAAATATTGGCCAAGGATATTTACATTATTACTTGAAAGGGAAGCGTTGATTGCAGATAATACACCTGGAACATTACGGTGAATGTGTAAAATCCGATGAGCGCCTTCTTGAGGAGGCATAGCCAATGCTGGAACAGTATGCGAGCCAAAACTGATTCCACGCTCCAAATAATTAAAGAGTTTATAACTCACATCTTCCCCAATATTCTGTTGGGCTTCTTCGGTGCTCCCTCCAATATGTGGCGTCAGAATAACATTGGCTAAATTTTGGAGGGGTGACATAAATAGGTCTCCATTTTTTTCAGGTTCATTTGGAAATACATCAATTGCGGCTCCTCCAATTAATTCTTCGGTAATTGCCTTGGATAAGGCCTCAAGTTCTACTACTTCCCCACGAGCGTAATTTATTAAAATGGAACCCCTTTTGAAAGAACGCAACAGCCCTTTGTTAATTAAGTATTTCGACTGTTTTGTTTCGGGGATATGCAAGGTTACAATATCGGACTGGCTCACGAGCTCTTTTAGTGATCGACACTCCTGCGCATTTCCTAATGGCAACTTTTTTTCTATATCATAAAAAAGTACCCGCATACCAATTGATTCAGCCAATACACTCACCTGACTACCTATATTACCATAACCTACAATTCCTATGGTTTTGCCACGTAATTCAAAGCTATTTTTTGCTTCTTTCATCCATACCCCCGCATGTGCTGCATTATTCTTTTCAGGAATTCTTCTAATTAATAATATAGAAACTCCAATCACTAACTCGGCAACAGATCTAGTATTGGAATAAGGGGCATTAAAAACCGCTATTCCTCGCTTGGTGGCGGCCTGTAAGTCTACCTGATTTACGCCAATACAAAAACAACCAATCGCTTGTAATTTTTTAGCTGCCGATAGTACTTTTTCACTGATCGTGGTTTTAGAGCGAATGCCTAATATATGTACATCTTTTATTGCTTCTATCAATTGCTGCTCTGTTAACGCACGATTAATTTTTTCAATTTGAACATACCCATTAGAACGGAAATTTTTGACTGCCGATTCACTGATATTTTCAAGAAATAAGATTTTAATCTTTTCTTTCGGATAGCTTGTTAAGTGATTAGAGTACATCTATAACAAATATATTACCAAAATGGCGGAGTCCCTACCTTTGAGCAATTTCGTAAATTTCAATTCGAATGCGCCTAACGCTTGTTAGTTTTTTCATCCTTGCCCTATGTTTGATTGCATGTCGTTGGAATGAATCATCCGTAACGCATGCGCTACCCTATATTCCCCCACCCTTGTCCCGCTTAGAGACGTGGAAGAAAAATAAACTTTCCAAACAAGTACACGATTATTTTACTGAAACTTTACTTCGTAATTCAGGTGCTTTTAGTGGTGGAATTTTAGTGGCCAAGGGTGGACATGTTTTATATGAAAACTACCAAGGCTTTAAAGATCTGCCCCAAAAAAAGGATGTGCTAGATGAAAGTAGTTCATTGCATATTGCTTCAACAAGTAAAACTTTTACTGCAATAGCTATCCTTCAACTGATTCAGGATAATAAATTATCACTTACGGACAAGGTTGAAACTTTTTTTAAAGGATGGCCCTACCCTGGTATTACCATAATGGATTTGTTGAATCATCGAAGCGGACTACCTAATTATATTTATTTTATGGAGCCTGCTGAATCAAAAATTGTAAAGAGGGCTTTAACGAATTCGGATATCATCAATTATATTATTCAAAATAAACCTCCTCGTCACGCTGCCCCCAACACCCATTTTGACTATTGTAACACTAATTACCTATTGTTAGCTAGTGTGCTTGAAAGAGTTACTGGTCTTTCTTATCCTGTATACTTACAAAAAGCTATTTTCAATTTCTTGGGAATGAAAAATAGTTTTGTGTACCAGCCTGCAGATTCAAACCGTTCTACGCCTTCGTACGACTATGTTGGACGTGTATGGGCAGTTGACCACTTGGATTTAACTTATGGAGACAAAAATATTTATAGTACTCCTCAAGACCTTTTAAAATGGGACCAAGCATTATATACCCAACAACTAGTTGGAGACTCTTTGCTAAAGGCTGCCTTTACCCCCTATAGTTTTGAAAGACCAGGGCAAAATAATTATGGATTAGGGTTTCGATTGAAATTACTCCCTGCTGGTAAAAAAGTAATTTATCATTTTGGACGATGGCATGGCTATAATGCAGCATTTGCTCGCTTAGTTGATGAAAAAGTGACGATTATCATTCTTGGAAATAAGTTTAATCGACAGATATACGCTGCAGCAACTCGGTTATATGGTCTTTTTGGGCCATATAATAATGAATTTTTGGGTGAAGAGGAGTAATGAATCGCAATTCAGAATTTCGGAACTTTAATCCATGAAAATATTTACTGCAGCCGAGATTCAAGCTTGGGATGAGTATACTATAAGAGAGGAACCTGTTAACTCTATTGACTTGATGGAAAGAGCGGCCGAACGATGTGTTGAGTGGATAGAAAAAAATATTTCTACATTTTCACATTTCAATATTTATTGTGGAAAAGGAAATAATGGAGGAGACGGTTTAGCCATCGCAAGATTATTAGCAGAAAAAGGGAATGAGGTTCAAATTCATATTCTAGAGTTTGGGTTTCCTGGTACAGATGATTTTCAGCAAAACCTTGCCCGGCTTCACCAATATCCCACTATACAAATTCAATATATCCAAAGTGAAAGTCATATTTATCCTATCCGGGAAGGAGGTGTTGTAATCGATGCACTATACGGCACCGGTTTAAACAGAAAGCTAGAGGGACTTGCAGCGCAAGTAGTACAACAAATTAATAAATCAGCCAGTCTAGTTTTAGCTATCGACATACCAAGTGGGCTTTTTTGTGATCAATCATCAAAAGAAAATGCTACAGTACAGGCTGATCATACACTTAGTTTTACAAATAAACTGGCATTCTACGTTGCGGAAAACGCCTCTATAATTGGTCAACTTCACTTATTAGACATTCAACTTCACCCCTCCTTTTACCAGTATACAAATAGTCAATTAGAAACCATAGAAAAAGATTCAATTTTTCAGCTACTTAAAAAAAGAAATCAGTTTTCACACAAGGGAAATTTTGGGCATGGCTTATTGATAGCAGGAAGTGTAGGAAAAATGGGAGCAGCTGTATTGGCTGCGCAAGGAGCGTTAAGAGCAGGTATAGGATTATTGACTTGTCAAGTTCCTGGCTGTGGATATCTAATTATGCAAACCTGTGTACCAGAAGCCATGGTAAGCATGGATGAAAAAAAATTTCATATCTCCGGTTTCCCCACCAGCCTTTCTCCTTTCGATTCGATTGGTATTGGTCCAGGAATTGGACAAAATAGCGAAACGGCTGCATTACTAGAATCGCTTTTTGAAAAATATCGAAAACCAATTGTGCTTGACGCTGACGCGCTAAATATTATTTCAGCCTTCCCCAACTTACTAATGAAAATCCCACCACATTCTATACTCACTCCACACCCAGGAGAATTCAATAGATTATTTGGAATTTCTAATACTGATTTTGATTTCATTGAACTAGCTATACAGAAAGCAAAAGAACTGGAAGTATACATTGTCCTAAAAGGCCATCATAGTTTCATTGCTTGTCCTTCAGGTATTCATTTTTTTAATACTTCAGGCAACTCAGGTATGTCAAGAGGAGGTTCAGGAGACGTCCTCACCGGAATTATAACCTCCTTAATAGCCCAAGGATATTCCCCTGATCAGGCTGTCAAAATTGGGGTCTTTCTGCATGGATTAGCTGGGGATATTGCGGCCAATGAACACACCGAACAAGGAATGAGAATTACCGACTTAATTTATTCGATGGGAGCTGCATGGAAACAGTTGATTTTCAAAAATTAAAATTTGTAATGCCTTCCCCTATTTGCCCATAAAAACATAGGTAAAATTGCGTCAATTTACCTATCAGATACCTATCTTTGCCGGCCGGTAAATTGGAACATTGTTTCCCTTTTATCTGCCTATTAAGAAATCACATTAAACCGAACTGCTGAAACAAAATTTATGGAAAAACTGATTTATCTGGTGCCCGTATTTGGTCTGATCGGCTTGATTTACACCCTTGTAAAGTACAAATGGGTATCCAAACAGGATGCGGGTACCGATCGAATGAAAGAGATTAGCAATTATATTGCGGAGGGCGCAATGGCCTTTTTAAAAGCTGAATGGAAGATTTTAGGTTATTTTGTTGTGATCGTTGCCATCCTTTTGGCACTCATGTCTACCACTAATCCACACTCACATTGGTCTATTGCTGTAGCATTTATTGTGGGAGCGGTTTTAAGTGCAACTGCAGGATATATTGGCATGAAAGTGGCTACCAAGGCAAATGTTAGAACTGCCCAGGCTGCACGCACAAGTCTTAGCAAAGCCTTACAAGTTTCATTTACAGGCGGTGCCGTTATGGGTCTTGGTGTATCAGGTTTAGCCGTGTTAGGTCTTGGGGGACTTTATATCATTTTAAAACAAGTATTTGCCCCAGATGCTGCTGTCAATTCAGACGAAATGATTCGCACCATCGAAGTGTTAACAGGATTCTCATTAGGAGCTGAGTCAATTGCGTTATTTGCTCGTGTAGGCGGCGGTATTTATACTAAAGCTGCAGACGTAGGTGCTGACCTGGTTGGTAAAGTAGAAGCTGGTATTCCTGAAGACGATCCTCGCAATCCTGCAACAATTGCTGACAACGTTGGGGATAATGTAGGGGATGTGGCAGGAATGGGTGCTGACTTATTTGGTTCTTATGTTGCAACTGTACTAGCTACAATCGTACTAGGTCAACAAACTGTAGTTGTTTTTGGTACAGATATTTTAGGTGGATACTCCCCTATTGTATTACCGATGCTAATAGCGGGTGTAGGAATACTTTTTTCAATTGTTGGTACCTGGTTTGTACGCGTAAGTGATGCAGCAGGAATTAATACTGATAATGTTCAAAAAGCGTTGAACATGGGAAATTGGGGATCAATTGTATTAACTGCTTTCGCTTCAGCTGCACTTGTTTATTACATTTTGCCTGACGCAATGGAACTCCGAGGCTTCATTTTTACAAAATGGGGCGTTTTAGGTGCTATTGGCGTAGGCCTTGCAGTTGGTGCATTAATGAGTATCATCACAGAATATTATACTGCAATGGGTAAAAGACCCGTTCTCTCTATTGTACGACAGTCTTCCACTGGTCATGCTACTAATGTGATTGGCGGATTAGCAGTTGGAATGGAATCAACTTTTTTACCAATTTTGGTTTTAGCGGCGGGTATTTATGGTTCTTATCAGTTTGCTGGTTTATATGGAGTTGCTATAGCTGCGGCAGGTATGATGGCCACAACAGCTATGCAATTAGCCATTGACGCTTTTGGTCCTATTGCAGATAATGCGGGTGGTATTGCTGAAATGAGCGATCTACCAAAAGATGTTCGTGAAAAGACTGATGTGTTAGATGCTGTTGGAAATACAACTGCAGCCACTGGAAAAGGTTTTGCTATTGCTTCAGCTGCCCTAACCGCATTAGCATTGTTTGCTGCATTTGTCGGAGTAGCAATGCCCAACAACCAGCATATCGATATTTACAAAGCGGACGTTTTAGCATCCTTGTTTGTAGGTGGTATGATTCCACTTCTTTTTTCATCATTGGCTATCCGTGCTGTAGGGGAAGCCGCAATGAGTATGGTGGAGGAAGTACGTAGACAGTTCCGCACAATTCCAGGGATTATGGAAGGAACTGGAAAACCCGAGTACGATAAATGCGTAGCTATTTCTACCGAAGCGTCTATTAAAAAAATGATGCTACCTGGTGCAATTACAATAGTATCTCCCCTGCTTATTGGATTTTCATTAGGTCCTGAAGCATTAGGTGGATTTTTAGCCGGTGCTACTGTAAGTGGTGTGTTGATGGGAATGTTCCAAAATAATGCTGGGGGTGCTTGGGATAACGCTAAAAAATCATTTGAGAAAGGCGTTGAGATTAATGGAGAAATGTTTTATAAAAAATCAGAACCTCACAAAGCATCTGTAACAGGTGATACTGTAGGTGATCCTTTTAAAGATACGTCGGGTCCTTCTATGAACATTCTAATTAAGTTAATGTCGATTGTTTCGTTGGTTATAGCTCCAACGCTTGCTCAATTAGACAGTAATAACACACCGCCTTCTCTGCAGGCACCCGTATCTCAACCTGCTGGCAATAACAAATCAACTAAACCTTTTGGTACCTTTATTCTTGCTCCAAAGGATAAATGTTAAGAAGCTAATCATAACCATTACATTAGTCCTGCTGTTTCTACAGCGGGGCTTTTTTTTAATCTTTATGTTGTAGCTTACAAAACAAATCTGCTGCTATGAAAACGGCCAGCGAAGTGCCAAAACCTACTGAAAGTGAATTAGAGATTTTATCTATTCTTTGGGAAAAAAATGAAGCTTCGGTACGTGAAGTGCATCAGCTACTCAATTTTTATAAAAAAACGGGCTACACCACTACCCTAAAATTGATGCAATTAATGTTTTTCAAGGGGCTCATCTCCAGAAAAGAAGTGGGACGAAAACATATTTATTGGTCTGTAATAGATCGACAGGCACTATCTAGAGTACTTACGGACCGACTCATTGGATATTTACACAACGGTTCTCCTGTACAATTAGCCTTAGATGCAATTAATTCAACCTACTACAATAATAGCCATGAAGAATTGATTCAACTGGCAGAAAAAGTAAGCCTATTGATTGCTGGGAAAAAGGCTCAGTAGCAACGGGGACAAGCCTCACTAAATTTATTCCCTAATAAAAATCCAATCACTAACTCATGCGTACCATTATGAAATGACGATAGAATATTAGCCCCATTATTTCTTATCAAATCTGAATTTACGGGGAGATCATATGAATAACTTACTGTCACCCGATTACCCATATTTAATCCAAGCATTCCAGCATAGCTATCTCGATAACGATAGCTACCTCCAATCCATAACATATCACGGTACTGAATCTTGGCGTTGAACTCAGGTTGATAGCTATTTCGAGAACTTCCATTGATATATTTTATCATAACGGATGGAATAGCATTAAAATCCTCACCAATCATAAATCGGTATCCTGCCGTAAGGAATAAGTGTGGAATCAATTTACTTTTTGTCAAAATCGTTGGATCATTATTGACAAAACTGAGTGTCTGAGGAATGATTTGTTGTGCAGAAAGCCCCACAAAATAACTTCGTCCATATAACCAAATTCCTGCAGCCATCTGGGGCCTTATCTTACGCAACTCACCTGTCAATACGGAACCAAAAGCAGGATCAGAGGGATCTCCAAATCCAGTAAAATCATGATTTGTTCTATCAATACGAATCGTAGTGATGCCTGCAGATAAGCCAGCAGAGATATTGGTGGTAGGATTCAACCCTAGATGATAAGCATAAGAGGCCGTTGCAGACATAAAATTGAAGCTACCCGTCCGATCATTTATGATACTAACACCTACCCCATGATGGGGTGCTGCGGCTGTATAATTTTCCCAATACGATTTACCTCTGGGGTTGTTACCGGGTACAGCAAATGAGGTTGAACTTAATCGATAATCATTTTTCCCAAGAGGAGCATGAATAGTTAGATACGTGGTACGAGGTGCCCCTTTTAAACCAACCCATTGATCCCGTCCAGAAACTTTTAAATCTCCATAATTATCAATTCCTGCTATGGCTGGGTTAATGATGAAAGGATTAATTACATATTGTGTATAATGCGGACGTTGTTGTCCATAGGTGGTTGCAATAACACATAAAAATGAAATTACTATGATAACAATACGTCTCATTTCTATCTAATTATATCAACATAGCCGGCTTTCTTTTTACGACCATTTTTTGGATCAATCACATAATAATAGGTGCCTACGGGTACGTCTCTTCCATTTATTTTTCCATCCCATGGAGTTGGATACCCTATGGACCGATAAATAAGATATCCGTAACGATTTACAATTTCAACAGTACAGCCTGGATAGCTATCTAAATATGGAATTACCCAGGTATCATGAATGCCGTCACCATTGGGAGAAAAAATATTTGGAACAGGCGGATCTTTTAAAACTTTAATAAACATCGAACTAGTATCACTACACCCTTTATTGGTAGTTACGGTGAGTAAGTAAGTAATATCATCGGGTGGTCTTGCTATTGGATCAAGGCGAGTGGGATCATCTAAAAAGGTAGCAGGTGTCCAAGCAAAAGTAACCGGCATTGGGTAATTGTTTGGAGGTGTAATTTGTACTTGTCCACCTTCCAACATAAGTTTATCTGGTCCAGCGTCTGCGTCAGGATATCCATTCACATAAACTGTTTTTGTAGCAACATTACTACTACACCCAAAATTATTTACAATATAATGGCTCACTTGATAGGTGCCAGTATCAGCATAAGTATACGAGAAACTATTTAGCGTTCTTACAGAACCATCCCCCATGCTCCAATGATATTGTGAAATTGTGCCATCTGCCCCATTACTGGTACTTGTAAATAAAAATGGACTCCCTACGCACACATCTATAAAGTCTGACGTGAAAGAGGCTTGCGGTTGGGGATGAATGGTATTTAATATAATAGTCGTATCATGAATGCAACCTTGTGCAGTAGTGACTTCTAGATTAACGCTATAAGGTCCCAAATTAACATAAACGTGAGCTGGATCTGTTAAAGTAGAATTATTGACTGCGCCACTTCCAGGGTCTCCAAAATCCCAGAGATAAGTAAGTGTTGAGGCGGTGCTATTTGGAACGGTAGATTGATTAGTAAATTGAACGTTGGCATTGGGCAAACAGCTAATTGCAGGAAATGTGAAATTGGGTCTAGCCAATGGATTGACAGTGACAGGTACAACTTTATCGGCACTAACACAACCATTGTTAGTGACCACGTTTAATTTAACATTAAAATTACCATAGGTGTTGAACGTGTGTGCAAAGGGTAAAGGATTGGTATTCACTTGAACGGGTGTACCATCGTCAAAATTCCAACGCCATTCCGATATTGTTCCTTCTGTAGATGTTGAGTTGTTAGTAAAAGTTACCGGTTGCTTTTCGCAAACAGGGTTTGTGTTCACACTAAAATCAGCTATTGCTCGTTCCCAAACTTTAATTGTTTGAGTTGTGCTGTCTTTGCAACTTCCAGTAGTAGAAGTATAAAGATATTTTATGGTATGTATCCCTGCCCCAGCAATGGAGGGCGTAAATAAACCGCTGCTTGAAACGCCAGGTCCAAAGTAGGTAAAAGCACCTGGTACACCGCCAGTTTCTGTGGCTTGCGTGATTTGATAAGGAGTAGCATCAAAACAAATGTTCGGCATAGCGGTAAACTGCACAGCGGGTGCAGCATTTACGGTAATTGTAGTTAGCTTTTCATTTAAACAGACTCCACCAGAGTAGGCTCGGTACCGAATTTGAAAATTTCGTGTTAATGGGCTTTGGAAATTAGGGTAACGATGGCTATAAATACGGCCAAATACTGGGTTGTTTTCTACATATACACTTGTTGGACTTCCAATATTATCCCACCATATTTCAACTTTTGTAATTAATCCAGGAAAAACAGTGGAGGCATCCGTAATGCGAACAGAATCATTTGCGCATAATAAGGCTGGTTGATTAACACTAAAGTTAGCCTGAGGATTACTTGCACTCACAAACATTTGCTGCACTATCGTATCCTTACAACCTTGGTTACTTGTTACAATTAATGAAACTTGATAACTACCCACAGCCGTGTAACTATGTTGTGGATTTTGTAAAGTTGAAGTATTGGGGTTTGCAGGCGGTGTTGCATTGGCATCTCCAAAATTCCAAGACCAAGCTGTAATGGTTGATGGAGTAGCTACCCTACTGGTATCGGTGAACTGCGCATAGGTATCACTCAAGCAAACTTCTGGAATAATATAACCTGCTTCAGGTTTTGGGTGAACAACCAAAGCGGGCAATGTATTTAGACTAACGCATCCATTTGATGTAGTTACTGTCAAGCTAACTGTATAGGATCCTGGGTTTGCAAAAAAATGAGTTGGATTTTGCAAGGTTGAAGTATTGTTTGCACCACTGGTAGGATCATTAAAATTCCATTGCCATCCAGTAAGTGTACCAACATTAGGTACAGATTGATCGGTAAAGCTGATTACACCCTCTTGGCAAACAGGTGAGCTGGTGGTGTAGGCGCTAGTTGGCAAAGGCCATATCGTTATTTCGACACTACCACTCTGTTGTTGAGAACATAAGGTACTGCTGGCATCTTTCACGCTTTGCAAAACATAAGTAAAAGTTCCAGCCGTTGGAGTGGGCGCTGAAACAGTAACGCTATTTCCAGTGGTAGTAGTAACGCTTTGAGTAGCTCCTCCATTTATAGTATAGAAAAAAGTATAAGGAGCAGTAGCACCCGCACCTGTGAATGTAATTTGTGGTTCAGTGGCATTTAAACAGACGCTTGTGGAACCAGTGATTGTAGCAGTTGGTAATGGGTTAACTGTAATAATTGCAGTGCCTGTACTATTTTGAGTACAGGTTGATCCATTTAAATCCGAAACAGTTTGCAAAGCATAGGTAAAGACACCAGCAGCGTTAGTTGGAGCTGCTAAAGTGACACTATTACCTGTTGTTGTAGAAATAGTTTGGGCCGTACCTCCATTTATGGAATAAGTAAAAGTATAGGGGGCATTACCATCCGCACCCGTAAAAGTGAGTGTAGGTTGTGGTGCGTTTACGCAAACAGCAGTCGTTCCATCAAGAGTTGCTGAAGGTGTTGGGAAGATAGTAATCGTTGCCGTTCCTGATTGATTTTGTGCACAAGCAGTCGAACTACCGTCTGTTACACTAATTAATTCATACACAAATACACCAACAGCCGTTGTGGGTGCTTGCACGGATACGCTATTCCCTGAAGTAGTTGTAACAGTTTGTGTTGCCCCACCATTAATTTTATAAGCAAATGTGTAAGGAGCTACTCCTGCTGAACCCGTAAAGGTTATCGGTGGAGGAGTTGAATTTAAACAAACGGTATCAGTTCCTGCAATGGTTGCAGTTGGTAACGGATTTACTGTTACAGTAGCAGCCCCCGTTGGTGTACCACTACATACAGTATTGTTTACATCTACAACACCCGTTAGATTAAAAACAAAAGTGCCGGTTGCTCCAGTAGGGACGTCTACTGTTGCAACACTAGAGGGAGCCACAGAAGATACAGTTTGTGTGGCACCGCCATTTATATTGTAACTAAATGTATAAGGTGGTGTGCCTGCAGATCCTGTAAAAGTCACTTGAGGCGAAGCAGCATCCTTACATATATCTATTGTACCAGTAATTGCAGCAGTGGGGTTTGTATTAATAGTTACAACAGCAGATGCCGGCTGATTTTGAGTACAAGCACCACTACTCGACTCTGAAACACTAATTAAGTTATAAGTGAAGACCCCAAGTACGTTTGTTGGAGCTTGTAGTGTTACTGTGTTCGAAGTAGCGGTAGTACTAATCGTTTGAGTAGCGCCGCCATTAATATTATATGAAAAAGTATAGGGAGATGTTGCACCAGCACCTGTAAAGGTGATAGTAGGTTGTGGAGCGTTAATACAGGTAGTTATAGTACCATTAATCGTGGCGGTAGGCAATGGATTAATCGTGACATTTTGCGTAATCGTATCAGAGCGACAGCCAATATCTGTAATAAGTGAATAAGTCACCGGGTAAGTACCCGTTGCAGGAAAAGCAAAAGTTGGATTAATTTGCGTTGAGTTGCCAAGTGTTCCAAATGTCCAATTTACTGCGGCGATGGCCCTCGTTCCAGTATTTGATGCATCCGTAAACTGTGTATTAGTATTAGCGCAGGTTCCGGTAAATGTAAAACCGGCAGTTGGGCGATTCATCACCTCTAAGTCAAAATTAATTTCCTGTTCTCCTCCACAACCATCTGCAGTTGGGTTTGTTGCCAATACTTTGATTGGGTAAATTCCATTTGCTGTAATCGTGTACTGAGTAGAAAGTTTATAAATGTATAACGTTCTGCCATTAACTATAGTGGTAGCGGTAGGAGTAGGATTAGTTAAACTAACATCAGCAATTCCCATTCCATTTAATGCCGTTCCAAAAACCCAACTGATAGTAGTGGGCTGATAAGGAAAAGTCATAGAGAAATATAAAGGCGTACCCACACAAGTAGCCGGAAAATTGACAGTTGCGTTGGGCGTCTCAATAGAGATATACTGGTAAAGGTCTTTCACGTTGGCGCCTGCTGAGTATCCGTATGATTCTGCATTTGCATATCCGTAGGCCATTGCATTAAAACCAGAATCAGATTTAATTGTGTGATAACCCTGCGTCACATTTGCTAAATAAGCATAAGAATATGCGGGGTTTCGTGGATGCACCACCCAAGAGGAAGCAGGAATTGTATTATTATCCAATCTAAATGAAGAGATGCTTGTTCCACCATTAGGAATAATTACATGAATATGATGCTGTGGTGGTGTTGCAACCAAGTTTGAACTAACCAAGGTTACTTTGGTGATTGTCTGCTCCAACGGATTTAAAACAATCATGTCAGGATCATAGGGATTGACATTCCCATCGCATCCAGCAGTAGTAAAAAATTGTGCAACGGAAATGGGCTGGTCGGCAGAAATTGAGTTTGGTGTATTTCCAGAGAAATCGTAATAACGACTATTCACAAAACTAGTAGGATTAACCAGCGTGCCGTTCACATAAACATTTGTTGCAGGGTCTTTCTTTATGATACGATAGTAGTTCAGCGGACGGTTATAGCTTGGAACAGTCAGATAATTTCTTCCCCATGAAGCAGCAGGATACAGTTGTTGATATAGATTATCGGAGCTACTATTTCCACTTCCGCAGCTCGCTCCTATTTTCATTTTAGCCGCACCAGAAAAAACTGCAATCCGTTTACAGGCAGATGAACCTGTTGCAACAGATCTAATCTTTGTGCCCGTTAAATCAGTACCATAAAACAAGCCCCCTGAAATTGTATTATTATGTGTTCCTAAAAGTTGGTAAATCTGCCCTTTGTTAAGTAACACTGTATTGGTACTTCCTGCAGTCCAGCCATTCGTGGTGGGTCCTGCCGGAGTGATCTCAACAGTCGTGTTATCCTCAACAGCTATTATGTCAATATAGGAGTTAGAATTTGTAGAGTTAGAAACTTGCGTATAACTCATCGAGTAATACTCGTTTCCAAGCACGTTAGTTGGCAAACACACGGTTGCACCACTAACAGCACTTTGCGTAATGTAGGAGTAAACTACTATATTCTTGTCTGCTGTAACATAAACCGTCTTATTAGAAATAACACCTGCAGTATTCAAATAATAGGTGTTTGGCACAACGTATTGAATAACCTGACCTGCGTTAATTGTACCATCTTGTAGGGTGACGCCACCATAAATTTTAATTGTGTAATTAGCGGTGACATCTGAAGTTAAATAAAGGGTCATCGACAAGTTGGCTCCACCATTACCCACATGGTATGAATAAGGAATCCAGAATTCCTTCCCCTTATTCGAAAAATCCTGTGAAATGGAATGAAAACACAAGACAAATAAAAAAAGTGCGGTAAGGGGAATCTTGTAAAAAAATCGGTTCATATGCTGAATTAGTATCAGGATTGACTAAGTTAATGATCTCTATTGTAGATTCTCACTCTATGACAAAGTTTTTCAATGCAAAAACAGACGACAAGAATTTGATTAATAACGGTTTGTAATTAAAAACCTTGTGTTGGATTCAAAAAAAAAGAAATAGTTTAATATAAACTAGACAAAATATTAAAAGTAAATATTCAATAAAAACCTGTATCATCTAGAATATCAATTTATTACAATCTATGAGCGCCTCCGTCAATTTTCTTTTTGCATGTAAGGGGTAGACGTTTGTATGCGTCTAGGTTTGCCAATACATCCTCTGCGTCATATCCGCAATTGGAAACGGCCGTTTTAATCTGCTCTATATCAATTCTGTCGGTAATGTACTTAACCTTGGCCTCCCCTTTACGATAGTTAACCAAAAACTCTGCGATACCGTCTAATCTTTTTAATTGATACTCCAGCCGGGTTTTACAGTTAATACACAGTGCTTGAGGAATCTTAACGGTTGTTGTTATAACCGGTTTTATCTGAGCATTAGCTAAAACACCGATAAGTAAACCAACAACTAAAATTAGAATTTGACGCATAGACTATATATTGGGTGACCAATTCGCAGGATCTTTTCTCCATTGCTCTAATAATTCAGTTTCGCCCTTTCCCACTAACCCATCTCTAACTGCAAGCTGAATTAAAGTGGGATAGTCGGTTAACGAGATGTAAGGAAGCTTACGTTGCTCAAATTGCTCCTTTGCCTGGTTAAAGCCATAATTAAAAATAGAAACCATCCCAATCACTTCTAGCCCTTTTGCATGAAGTGCATCTACGGCTTGCAGACTACTTTTACCAGTAGAAACCAGATCTTCAATAACAAGAACCTTTTGCCCCTCTTTACACTCCCCTTCGATTTGATTACCTAAACCATGTTCTTTAGGTTTAGGTCTAACATATATAAAAGGAAGTTTTAATTGATCAGCAGCCATTGCACCCCATGGAATTCCCGCCGTTGCGACCCCTGCCAACAAGTCTGCGTCTTCAAATTGCTCGAAAATAACATTACATAATTCCGATTTAATGAAGTCTCTTACATAGGGGAAAGAAAGCACCTTTCTATTGTCGCAATAGATAGGACTTTTCCAGCCACTGGCCCAAGTATAGGGCTGAGTAGGATTTAATTGAACTGCTTTAACTTGTAAAAGTTTTTCAGCAATGATAACTGGATCTGACATCAAACAAAAGTAGTAAAATCGAACACATGTCCCTTATAATTCAGGCTGGTGGCGGCGTAATTCAGAATGAAAAAAATCAGGTCCTTTTGATTTATCGTAGAAAAAAATGGGATCTCCCCAAAGGGAAATTGGATCCCGGAGAAACGTTAGAAGAATGTGCTGTTCGTGAAGTAAAAGAAGAAACAGGTTTGCAGTCGGTACTACTAATTAAAAAACTGACCGTAACACAGCATACCTATTTACAAGATTCTATTCAGTTCATTAAAGAAACACATTGGTACCTCATGTCGGCCACAACATTGGAAAATAAAACGCTTACCCCTCAGCTCGAAGAGGAGATTGAAAAAATTGAATGGATTGATATTGATTTACTACCCCCTTATTTAGAAGATAGTTACCCAACAATTCGTCAGGTATTATCGCTTTTGTAAAGATTTTGCAACAATAGCAGGCAAAAAAGGAGAGGCATCTCCCCCATTTCGAATTATATCACGTACAATAGTCGACGCAACAGAAGTGTACTTAGGCTCTCCAGTTAAAAATATAGTTTCAATGGAGGGATCGAGGGTACGATTTGCATCAGCAATCGTCTTTTCATATTCAAAATCACTTACGTAACGAATGCCTCGCAAAATAAATCGGGAACCAATTTTTTTACAAAATTCAATAGTAAGCCCATCATAGATAGACCCCTCTAAGCGGGGTTCATCTTTGTATATTGCTAATATCCACTCTAATCGCTGCTCTGGGGTGAACATGGGAGCTTTAGATGAATTTAGACCGATACCGACAACAATTTTGTCGAATAAAGGCAATGCTCTGTTTATAATATCTACATGACCCAACGTAAGTGGGTCAAAAGTTCCAGGGAAAAGACCGATGCGGTTCATGGCTCAGATTTACTCTGCTAAATTACGACCGGAGAGCAAATAAAGAACAGCCATCCGAACGGCGACTCCATTTTCAACTTGTTGTAGAATGATAGACTGGTCACTGTCTGCGACATCGCTGTTGAGTTCAACCCCTCTATTTATTGGTCCTGGATGCATAATAACAATGTGTTTTTTCAAGTTGTCCAGCAGTCCTTTATTAATTCCATAAGCAAGGTTGTATTCTCTAAGTGAGGAGAAAAGAACCTGATTCTGTCTTTCTAATTGAATTCGTAACACATTCGCCACGTCGCACCACTCAAGTGCTTCTTTCAGATTATAGCTTACATGTACGTCTAATGCCTTAGCGATATGCTTTGGAATTAAAGTAGGCGGTCCGCAAACCAAAACTTCTGCCCCCATTTTTTTCAAAAGATAAATATTACTTTGCGCTACTCTGCTATGCAAAATATCACCGATTAATGCAACTTTTCGCCCCTGTAACGTACCTGTTTTTTCTTTTATAGAGAAGGCATCGAGTAATGCTTGTGTAGGATGTTCGTTGATACCGTCTCCAGCATTTATAATGGCAGCAGGAATATGTTCGGCTAAAAAATGAGGTGCCCCACTAGCACTGTGACGCATAACCACCATATCTACCTTCATCGATAAAATATTATTTACCGTATCCAAAAGTGTTTCACCTTTTGCGGCTGAAGAAGCTGATGCGGTAAAATTGATCGTATCAGCACTCAATCGTTTTTCTGCCAATTCAAATGATATTCTAGTGCGGGTTGAATTTTCGTAAAAAAGATTTACAATAGTAACTTCTCGAAGAGAAGGAACCTTTTTAACAGGTCGCTGTAAAACTTCTTTGAACTGCTCCGCCGTACTTAAAATGAGAGTAATATCCTGGGGAGTGAGATTTTTAATGCCCAGCAGATGTTTGGTGGATAGTTGCATTAAAAAACAAAATTAGGGGATTTTATTGATTTAACAGAATCACTTGAGGATCACCCGATTCTGTACTCATTAGTTTAATTTTCTCCGTCCGCAGGGTCGATATTTTTTTACCCGAATAATCGGGTTGAATTGGAAATTGACGATGCTCATGGCGGTCAATCAGCACACATAATTCAACTCTTTCTGGCCGTCCATAGTCTAATAAGGAATCCAAGGCCGCTTTTATAGTTCGCCCTGTAAATAATACATCGTCAATCAATATAACAATTTTACCCTCGATAGAAAAAGGTAGATTCATCTTATCAGGAGTAACAATTTTATTTCTTACATCATCTCTATAAAAAGTGATATCTAATTGGCCATGTGCAACCTTGTTGGAGGTAATTTTGGAAGCAATGAGGTTGTGCAAAAAGGTTGAGACAACCGCACCACCCTGCTGTATCCCTACCAAAACTGTATTTTCAAATTGCGGATGCTTTTGAAGCAATTGATCTCCTAATTGCTGCAACATAGAATAAACCTCAGTAGGTTGAACTATAACTTTCACGTTTCGTTAATTTATTTTTCCAGCATAAAAGGATACGTAAAATCAGTAGGAGGATTAAAAGTCTCTTTTATTGTTCTAGCACTTAACCATCGATACAAGTTAAGGTGTGAACCTGCTTTATCATTGGTACCAGATGCTCTTGCTCCCCCAAATGGTTGCTGTCCAACCACAGCGCCTGTGGGTTTGTCGTTGATATAAAAATTACCAGCTGCATATTCTAATCTCTTAGTAGCAAAATCAATAGCAGCGCGGTCTTGGGCAATGATAGATCCAGTTAAGGCATAGGGCGAAGTGCCATCAACTAAGTCCATCGCTTTTTCAAAACTATTAGCAGGATATATATAGATTGTTAAAACGGGACCAAAGATTTCTTCACACATGGTTTGTGATTTAGAATTCGTTGTTTCTATGATAGTAGGTTGTATAAAATACCCATCCTTATTTTCACACTTTCCTCCTACTAAAATTTTACATTTTGGATCTTTTTTGGCTGAATCAATGTAGCGTTTAATTGCATTAAAGCTCTTTTCGTCAATCACCGCATTTATGAAATTACTGAAGTCCTCTACGGTGCCCATTTTAAATTGCCGAACTCCGGCGATCAACTTCTTTTTAACTTCTTCCGCAATGTTTGAGGGAATATAGGCTCGAGAGGCCGCTGAACATTTTTGACCCTGGAATTCAAATGCTCCTCGCAACAGAGCTGTAACCAGTACATCGGGATCGGCAGACTTATGCGCTAATACAAAATCTTTTCCTCCCGTCTCTCCTACAATCCTTGGATAGGACTTGTACGTAGAAATGTTATTACCAATAGTACTCCACATTGAATTAAATACCTGCGTTGAGCCGGTAAAATGCACACCTGCAAAATCCTTATGTGAAAAACAGATATTACCAACAGTTGGGCCATCCACGTATACTAAATTGATTACTCCATCTGGCAAGCCCGCATCTTTGAGTATACGCATGATTAATTGCGCAGAATAAACTTGCGTATAGGCACATTTCCAAACAACTACATTTCCGCATAGCGCTGCAACAGTGGGAAGATTTCCTCCGATGGATGTAAAATTAAAAGGGGTAACAGCCAATACAAAGCCCTCCAGTGGGCGATATGCTAAACGGTTATGCATTCCAGGCCCGCTTATCGGTTGTTGTTTATAAATCTCCGATAGAAAATGAACATTGAAACGCAAAAAATCAATGAATTCACAAGCCGCATCTATTTCTGCCTGAAAAGCATTTTTACTTTGGCCAAGCATCGTTGTGCCATTGATATAAGGGCGGTATTTTGTAGCTAATAAATCAGCTGCTTTTAAAAATATATGTGCACGATTTTCCCAGGTATAAGTGCTCCAGTTTTTTTTTGCTGCCAATGCAGCTTCAATGGCCATACTAACATGCTTCCCCTCCCCCTTGTGGAAATATCCAAGGATGTGTTTTTTTTCATGGGGGGGACGAATCGCAATTTTATTCCCTGTTCTTACTTCCTTAGAACCAATATACTGAGGTATGTCTGCTACTTGAGACTTTAATTCTTTCAACACTTCTTTCAACTTCTTTCTTTCAGGTGTACTGGGTGCATAACTCAGTACAGGCTCATTAGTAGGTAATGGGTAAGAGAATGTCCCTGTTGACATAAAAAAGGATTTGTATTAAAGATTTAAAGGTAGTAATTACTTTATGCTTGTTGTTGGTCTTTTTCACTCATTAAAAAAGCCTTAATAAAACCATCTAACTCACCATCCATTACTGGCTGGACATTTCCCACCTCAAAATCTGTTCGGTGGTCTTTAATCATTTTATAGGGATGAAAAACATAGCTACGTATCTGGCTTCCCCACTCAATTTTCTTTTTAGAACTGTTCACTGCATCTCTAACCTCATTCCTTTTTCTTAGCTCTTCTTCATATAAGCGGCTTTTTAACATTGTCATTGCCTTTTCTCGATTCCCCAACTGAGATCGTTCTGTTTGACAAACAACAACAATGCCTGAGGGTATATGTGTCAGCATCACCTTAGTCTCCACCTTGTTAACATTCTGCCCACCAGCCCCACCACTTCTGGCAGTTTCCATTTTTACATCAGCATCTTTAATCTCGATTTTTATCGTATCGTCTACCAACGGGTAAACAAAAATGGAAGAAAATGAAGTATGTCTTCTGGCATTACTATCAAAAGGAGATATACGTACTAATCGATGCACCCCACTTTCAGCTTTTAAAAACCCATAGGCAAAAGGCCCATCAAATTGCAACGTGCATGTTTTTATTCCTGCCCCGTCACCCCAAACCCAATCGAGTTCAGTAACTTTCCACCCCTGCTTTTCTCCGTACATTCGGTACATTCTGGCTAACATTTCAGCCCAATCCTGGCTTTCTGTTCCACCTGCACCCGAATTGATTTGTAAAACAGCTGGTAATTCATCTTCCGGCTCATTGAGGGTAGCCTTAAATTCTGCATCATCTAATAATAAAAGTGCCTTATCATACGCTTCTTGGGTTTCTTCTTCCGTAGCATCTCCGATTTTCCAAAATTCAAATAGAACAGCAAGATCCTCTACTGAGTGCTCAGCACTTAGGTAAAGATTAACCCAATACTCATTGAGCTTGATATTTTTCATAATATCAGTAGCTCTTTTATTATCGTCCCAAAATCCAGGGCTTAGGGATAATTGTTTGTCTTGTGCTATTTTCTGGAGTCGATTATCGACGTCAAAGAAACCTCCTTATCCCGACAATGCGGGACCGCATATCCTGTAATTTTTCAACTGTCATTTGGCAAAAATAGCTGATTAATATTGAAAATAGATCGTAGTGGCCCCATTCCCATAAAAGGGGTTAAACTCATCAGAGTAATTACGAATAAAGGGCTTCCCTTTAAGCCATTGATGGATCTCCTCTTTTAACTTCCCCTTTCCCACCCCATGAATAACAGTTAGCATAGGCTGATGATGTTGAATAGCTAATTCAATTTGTCTCTCAAATGCGTTTAGCTGAATGGATAGAATTTGAAAATTTGAAAGACTTGTCCAATCAGAGACAAGTTCTTCAATATGTAGGTCGATCACATGATAAAATGATTTTTCGAACAACTTAGATTTTAAAGATTGAATATTGTTTTTGGGCTTTACTAATGCTTCATTAGTTTCAAATAGTTGAACACTACTTTGGTCAGGAAATTGGCTTAGAATAGGAAAAGAAAAACTCGCTTCTTCCCCCTCTCTTAATTTTTGAAGTTGTGTAAAGAGTTGTTTAGGTTTAATTCGAATAGTATGTGAAAAAAGATCAACTTTTCCCTTCACCTTTTCCGCTAATGAAAATTCAAAAAGAAAAAGTGGATTATCATTAAATGTCTCGAGTAAAAAATCATGAATATAAAAATGATGCCCTTTTTCAATATTTCCAGTTAAATGCCAATCTATCCTTCCGAGTAAACTGACTTGATAAGAGAATTGAAGAGAATGGGATAAACCATTATGTAAGTAAACTTTAAATAAATCTACTAGCCATTCTTCACTCGAATCTGCAATCACTGGCAGAAGTACAAAAGAAAGATTACCTCCCTCTATAGATCGATCTGGATTATTTTTCTCTACTCGTAACTCATCAAGATTGCTTTTTATAACGTTAGGCTTTTCAGGAGTTATTTTTTTTTGAGAGGAGGAAAATTGATAGTAATAAGGAAAATCAATTTGATCTAGAAATACAGGAAACTGTACACCTTGCACGTCGACACTAACCATTTCGTTATCTAAGAAATCAATGATGGTCGCCTCCTCCTTAGAATGCAATAGCAGAACTTTATCACCAATTTGGTACTTCAACTAGATCGTTTTTAAAAAGCTACAGACCTGTAAGCCGGATTCTGTCGAGGGCCTTCATTTATCTGCCAAAAAAGTTGCCTCTTTTGGTCAAGCTGCCTACCCTGTAACCTGTCTTTTCAGTGCTCGAGCGTGCAACTCTCAAAGGTTACTATACGTGGCATTTCAGCATGCAAGGTTTACCCGTTTCCTCTGTTACCAGCGAAAACCGTGGGCTCTTACCCCACGTTTTCATCCTCACCTTTATTGCTAAAGGCAGTTATTTTCTGTGGCACTTGCTGTCACCGGTTACCCGATGCCCGGCTATTCACCGGTGCATTGCACTTTGCTGTCCGGACTTTCCTACTCCCAAAAGAGAGTCGAAGACCTGGTCTGTAGCACCGCAAAGGTACAAAACCTATCTTTTATCCTCATTTGAAGTTGAAGAGTCTATCTTAAGGCCTATTTGTAAGTCACGCTGTAAGGTGTCAATTGCGGTAATAATTTGTTTTACTTGAATATGCGGCAACATACTTTGGTCTAAAATTGATTTTATCTGCTCCATATTTTGCCAGTGATAAAGTGGTGGACGCTGACTATATATAAATAGTGCCTGAAAGAATAATAATAATAATAAAGCAAAATATTTACCCATTTGTACCCTCTTCGGATACAAATATGTTCGGATACAAGCTTTTACTGCAAGATTAAATAACGTGAATTAAAGTGAAATTAACGAGAATGACTTTACTGATTCAGTTTACTATGTTTCTTCCCGTAGAGAAAATAGACAATTAGACCTAATGCCATCCAAACAAAAAACCACTTCCAACTACCAGGTGGAATTTCAATTAACAAATACAGGCATGATAGTACCCCCATTACGGGAATGAATGCATAATTTTTTATTATTGTATAAAACATGATTACAACTGACAGTATTGTGAATAACAAAAAGGGGATTTCGGTATAAATACCAGCAAGAAATTGCTGAAAAGAATCCAGTAAACGTTGATTGCTCAGATAAATAAAAAGTAGAACAATACCGGAAATCAAGTAACGACCACTCCAGGAAGGTAGCTTAAACTGCCCAGGCTTTTTTTCTACAACAGGTAGAAATAAAACACCTCCAGAAACAAGTACAAATGCAAATAGCGTTCCAATACTAGTTAAGTCGGTTACAATCCCTGCTTGTAAAAAAAGTGAGCCAACTCCAACTATCAATCCGGTTAATAAAGTTGCAAATCCCGGAATTTGGAATTTGTTTAATTGCTGAAACTTTTTTGGAAGTAGCCCATCCCGACTCATACTCATCCAGATTCTAGGTTGACCAATTTGGAAGACTAACAAAACGGAAGTTGTTGCAACGACAGCACTCACAGATATGATTTTTTCAATCCAAGGAGCTCTTTTTTCAAAAACAAAAGCCAATGGATCTGCTACACCACCAAATTGCGAATAGTTCTCAATCCCAGTTAGTATTAAAGCAATAAGTATGTACAAGACAGAGCAGATTAGTAAAGAATAGATCATTCCTCTTGGAAGGTCTCTTTGTGGATTTTTACTCTCCTCTGCCATTGTAGAGATGGCATCAAAACCAATGTACGCATAGAAAACAGCAGAAACGCCTTTCAATACTCCCGAGAATCCATTTGGCATAAATGGAGTCCAGTTATTTGTATCAACAAAAAAAGCACCGGCGATAATGACAAATAAAATAACTGCAATTTTGAAAAGTACCATCCAATTAGTACTCTTTTTACTTTCTTTAATTCCACTGTATGCTAAATATGTAACCAATGCAACTATGATAAAAGCAGGAAGGTTAAAAAAAAGCGGTGTGCCCCCAATGTGTGGTGCAGTATGATAAGAATTTACTGCAAACTGATACATTTCCAATTGTTGAATGGAGAGGCTGGCTGGATTTGCAAGCGCTTTGGTAGCTTGTTCAAACGCATGTTGCGCAGTTACAGGATCAACCAGCATCCAAGAAGGTAATTCAATATGAAAAACATGTACGAGCAAATTATTAAAATACCCACTCCATGAAATAGCAACTACGATATTTCCAATCGCATATTCTAAAATCAAAGCCCATCCGATAATCCAAGCAATTATCTCGCCAAAAACAACATAGGAATAGGTATAGGCACTTCCTGCAATAGGCACACGACTTGCAAATTCCGCGTAACACAATGCAGAAAATCCACAGGTAACTGCTGTTAAAATAAAAAGAATCGACACCCCTGGCCCTCCATGAAAGGCAGCAGAGCCAATTGTAGAAAAAATACCTGCGCCTACTACAGCTGCAATACCCATAAAGGTGAGGTCTCTGACCCCTAGTATTCGTTGTAAAGACGAGGGATGATTAGATGGCGAATCTTGTAGTTGACTAATTGTCTTTTTACGAAACAGTGAACGCATCAAGGTAAATTTATTTTATTAACTGCTATACATCTCTTTGAATTAGATACTCTGCTAATTCTTTCAAAGGTTTTTTTCGAGCACTAACCACCGCAATTTGATCTAAATCGGAAAGCGCTTCATCTAAAAATTTATTTTTAAGGGACAAGGCCCACTGATCGATACCACATTTTCTATAAACAGATAAAACGTCGTTAATTTTATTGTCGCTTTGTTTACCAAGCCATGATTGCAAAACAGCTAAATCATCCTTATTTGCAGTTTCGAAAGCATGTATCAATAAAAATGTTTTTTTATCAGCAAGAATATCCCCTCCAATTTGTTTTCCAAATTTTTGCGGGTCTCCAAATGCATCCAGATAATCATCTTGAACTTGAAAAGCAAGACCAAGTTTTCTTCCAAATTGATACAAAAGTTGCTGATTGCGTTCACCTGACCCCCCTACAATTGCTCCCATCACCAGAGCGGCTGCTAGTAATACGGAGGTCTTTTTTTCGATCATTACTAGGTAATCGTCTAAAACAACATTTGTGCGTTGCTCAAAGTCTATATCGAGCTGTTGTCCCTCACAAACCTCTGTAGCCGTTTTATTAAAAAGAGAAAAAATGGAAAGCAAAATAGAGGGTGGGACTTTAGATAGACATTCGTATGCTTTTATCAGCATGACATCTCCAGCAAGTAGTGCGGTATTTTGACCAAACTTCTCATGCACAGTAGGTAATCCCCGACGCAAAGGAGCCTTATCCATAATATCGTCATGTATCAAAGTAAAGTTGTGGAATAACTCAATAGCAGTGGCAACCTCCCAAGCTGAAGGATGAATCTCTGTAAACAACTCATTACCCATTAAGCATAAAATGGGCCTGATTCTTTTTCCACCTAGGCCTAAAAAATAATTATTGGGCGCATACAGTGAGGCTGGCTCAGCAGGGAAATGTTTCCGATCAAAATAGGAAGCAAAATCAGTGGCTAACGCAGAGAAGGATTGCATGAACGAAAGTTATAATGAATTTATGAAACTACCCAAGATGCCACCTATATTGTTAATTCTTTTTGTCTGGCTTGATCATCCATTCAAAATCAAGTTGCCGTTTGGTCAAATTAGCAGCAATTACCTTGATCCATATTTTATCACCCATTCTAAATTTACGTCCGCTTCGCATTCCAACCAGACAATAGTCGGATTCGATTAATCTAAAATCGTCATAGTCACTTAGACTCATCACCGATACTAATCCTTCACATTTGTGTTCAATAGTTTCTACCCAAAATCCAAAATGTGCAACCCCACTTATAATCCCTTCAAACTCCTCTCCTAAAAAGTTTTTCATATATTGAACCTGCTTGTATTTGATCCCTGATCGCTCTGCATCCATGGCAGCACGCTCTCTTTCGCTGGTATGCTTACACTTTTCTTCCATTTTTTTGTCAACAATAGTTTGACCTTTCAAAAGTGAATGAATTGTTCGGTGAACTAAAACATCAGGATAACGACGTATAGGAGATGTAAAATGGCAATAATGTTCAAATCCCAAACCGTAATGGCCCACATTTTCTGCCGTGTAGCGCGCCTTTGCCATCGTACGAATTCCCAATTGTTCTAAGACATGTTGCTCAGGCTTTCCTTGTACATCCTTTAGTAGCTGATTAAAAGAGGAGGCTATTGTTGTAGGGGAAGAGCGATCAAAGGAATGCCCAAACTTACGTGCAAATTCCATAAACGGGATTAGGCGGTCCTCATCAGGATCGTCATGAATTCTATAGGGAAACGGAACAGGTTTATCATTCACTTTGGCTACAGAAATGTACTCAGCCACTAGGCGATTAGCTAGTAACATAAATTCTTCAATCAGTTGATGCGCTTCTTTACTTTCTTTAATCATAACTCCAACAGGATCACCTTTCTCATTCAATTTAAACCGAACCTCCTGTGATGAAAAATTGATAGCCCCATTAGCGATACGTAATTTTCTTAATTGCTGCGCTAGGCTGTTTAGTTCTACTAATTCCGTTGCATATATTCCCTCTTTCTCCTCGAGTATCGCCTGCACCTCTTCATAGGTAAATCGGTGATTAGAGTGTATTACCGTTTTGCCAATCCAAAAAGAATTAACCTGGGCAGCTTCACTCATTTCTACTACTACGGAGAAAGTCAACTTGTCTTCTTTTGGCCGAAGTGAGCAAAGAACATTCGATATATTTTCTGGCAACATCGGATTTACCCTGTCCGGTAAATAAACTGATGTGGCACGTTGATATGCTTCACTATCAAGTTGAGACCCCTCTTCCAGATAATGCCCTACGTCAGCAATATGGATTCCAATTTGGATATGCCCATTTTGTAAACGCTCAAAAGAGATTGCATCGTCAAAATCTTTTGCATCAATCGGGTCGATGGTGAAAGTAAGAGTATTCCTAAAGTCTTTTCGCTTTTCAATTTCTTTTTCAGCAATATGGGAAGAAATTCTTAATGACTCCTCTTGGGCTTCTTCAGAAAAATGAAGTGGAAATCCAGCCTCTAATAAGATTTCTCTCATCGCAGCTTCATGCATATCATCTTCCTTCAAAATTGCCACTACTGCAGCTTGGGGTCTTTTATTTTCCTGTGTTAACCAATTTGTCACTTTTGCAAGTACACGATCTCCCTGTTGGGCTCCCTGTAGGGAATGGAAGGGAATAAAAAAATCAGGAACTGGTTTATCGGTCTCTACTAAAAGGAAAGCAAACCCCTTACCCATCTCAATTTTACCAATAAACTCAGCGCGTTTCCTTTTTAATACCTCTCTAACAACCCCTTTCATTCGCTTGCCAGCTGCTGCTCTTTCTTTAATAGCAAGGGAAACAAAATCTCCGTGCATTGCTCCATTCAGGTCTCCAGGACGAATCATTATGTCTAAATCAATCCCTTCGGAAATAACATATCCCATTCCGGAACGCGAAATATCTACCACGCCTTTGATAAAAGGTGTAGTAGCTTTCTTCTCATTACGTTTTGTTTGTTTTTTTGCGTTTTTTCTTCCCATTATTCCCTGCTTTTAAAATTATCTATAAAAGATTTGATACTACTCTCAAATTCTAGTTGAGCATTAAACAAAAAACGGTGGCAAACAGGGATACTATAAATGGGTAAATTTATCAATCGATCTGAAAATTTTTCTAACCGAACAGCATCTTTCTCAGTAGTCAAAATAACACCTTCCCTGTTATTTAACTTTCTCCACTCCACTTCAATTTCATTTAAATCTTCAATAGTGAAAATATGATGATCCCTATACTGAAGCTGACGATAATAAGATGAATGTTCTTCCACATACCGTTTGAGCGGGTTTGGATTAGAAATCCCTGTCACTAGTAAAATTTCATTGTCAGCGCTTAGTCGATATGATTTATGATTGATAATATGGTAGGGCAACCCATACTCTAAAAATGTAAAATAAACCTTTTGATGCGAAAGCGGATTTAATTCAGCAATAATTTGATCTCGCTCAATAGTACTCAAATCTGGACTACATTTGGTAACAATAATAACTGTCGCATCTTTATATCGACTTTTCAAGTCCCTTAAATCACCTGTGGGAAGATAAAAATCTCTAGTAAACAAGTTGGCGTATTCAGTAAGCAAAATGGTAAATCCTGCCCGAATTGAACGGTGTTGGTATGCATCATCTAATAAAATAACCTCAGTAGTTGGGAAATCGTGTAAAAGTTCAGGTATGGCCAGTACTCTCTCCTCTCCCACTGTTACTGCGATGGTTGGAAATTTTCTAAAAAGAGATAATGGTTCATCTCCTATATCAAGGGCGGTTGATTGGGGCTTAGCAAATGCATAACCACGCGTTCGTCGCTTATATCCCCTACTAAGCGTAGCTACCTGATAGTGGGGCGATAAAAATTCTACTAAAAGTTCAATCATTGGAGACTTACCTGTACCGCCAATTACTAAATTTCCAACCGTAATTAAAGGGAGTCCAAATTCAGCAGTACGAAGCCAGTGCTTTTCATAGAAATAATTACGGACATAAATAGCTGCCCAATATAGTATAGCAATTGGCAACAAAAGAAGTCTAAAAGAGCGTAGAAAAAAGTCGTAAAACATCAGTTCTACGAAGTTACAAAGAAGCTAAAGATGGTTGTACCATAATTTCGCTCTCTTTCAAACCCCCTAAAGGTTGAATAGTTGTTGCGTGGAGTGTGCTCCAAAACAAATAATCCATCGGGAGCAAGCAGTTTGTTCTCTATAATTAACAAAGGAAGTTGATCAATCGTAGTTAATGCATAAGGTGGACCTGCAAAAATAAAATCAAACTGCTCGTTACAATGTTTTAGAAATTGAAAAACATCTTGTTTCAAAACAGAAAAATCAGTTAACCCCAACAATTTGGCAGTTTGTTGTATAAATTGAACCTGTTTACCATCTTTTTCTACTAGAGTCAAAGAATCTGCCCCTCTAGAGGCAAGCTCATAACTAATACTACCTGTTCCTGCAAATAAATCGAGGCACTTAAGATTATTAAAATCAATCCGATTTTGTAAAATATTAAAAAGCCCTTCTTTTGCAACATCTGTCGTAGGACGTGTGTGAGGCATCTGCGCAGGCGGAGAAAAACGTCGCCCGCCCAATCTTCCACTTATGATACGCATGGTAGGTTATTAGTCAAAAGTGTAAAATAATGCGAAGGAAAGCTTGTCGATGACCAGTCAATGCTATTCCTACGGAATATAACATTCAAAAAGTAGGACGACAATTCTGCATAGAGTTTTGAAGAATGATCAACCAATCCACTCAACTGTAATTGCACCTCAGCTATTTCAAAGGAATACTCTTGACAAATTTTTAATAAATAAAAGAGCGCATCCTGTTCTGTTGTATAATGAAATGTACCACAAAAAACAAGTTGATCGGCTCTAAAAACAAGCAGGTCCATTTGCTGTATGCTGACTTCAATGAAAATCGTATAATCCAAATCGCGCGGAGGTAAATTGCTTAACATCGGCTTAAAGGCGTGTTTAAACTGGCAATTGGGGTATTTCGATTCGATAGCTCTAAAAATCGCGGTGGGCATTAAATAACCGAGATAAAATTGCCAATCAGCATAGGATTCTTGAAGAAATAATGAATTAGGCTGAAAAGGAAAGGTTAATTGCAATTGATTTTGGAGTGCTATTTTTTCATATTTCGCTATGGGCAAAAGCGTATGCTGTGGAGAAGCATACGAGACCTGTACGGACGAGTACTCGTAAATAGGTGAAAATTGGTCTAAAAATAGTGTAACAGTAAGTTGGCTCCAGCTATCTACTTCAAAAAATGACAATTCAACGGGAGCCCCTCCCACTGAATCCACTACTACAAAAGAAGCTAACTGATTACACAACCCAATGGATAGATCTAATTTTTGAGGTACTGTCGCAATGCTTTTAAAAGAAAAAAGAGGTTTCAAATTAAATTATAATTAGTGATACAGATTCAAAGTTAATATAATTGTAGGTTTGCAGCTATCCTCACAATGAGTCATTCCACTTTAAAAATTGAAATCAATAATAAATCCATCTTAAAAATGGCCCTACCAATCAGTTTGGCCATTTTTATTCCTCAACTAAATTTTGTAATTAACAATATTTACCTTGGTCATTTTGACAAAGACCCTTCTGCCCTAGCGATTGCCGGAATTACAGGTGTTTATTATCTCATTTTTGCAGCGATTGGGTATGGCCTGAATAATGGCTTGCAAACGCTAATCGCTAGAAGAGCAGGTGAAAATAAATCGAAAGAAATAGGAAAATTATTTAGCCAAGGTGTTTATATTGGCTTAACCTTATCCTTAATTGGGATTATCATAACCTATACGGTAACTCCATTATTATTTAGCTATATTATTCAGGATCAAACCACCTTGCAAAAGGCAATCATTTTTTTACAGATACGGATATGGGGGTTACCCTTTTTATTTGTTTACCAACTTCGGAACGCGTTACTGGTAGGTATTAATAAATCGAAATACCTAGTAGCAGGCACTTTAGCAGAAACGGCCTCTAATGTTTTACTTGATTACATTTTAATTTTTGGATTTGCATCAATTCCAGCCATGGGATTCAATGGTGCAGCTATCGCCTCTATTATCTCAGAGTTTATTGGACTTTTTGTTATTTACCTTGTAATCAACAGAAAAGGAATCACACAACAGTTCAGCTTATTTTCCGCTATTAAATGGGATTGGTCTATTCAACGATCGATATTACTCGTTGCATCCCCCTTGATGTTTCAGCACGCAATTAGTATTATTAGCTGGCAGTACTTTTTTTTATTGATTGAACACCATGGAGCCATGGCATTAAAAATTTCAAATGTCATGCGAAATATTTTTGGAATTTTTGGTTGTTTTTGCTGGGCTTTTGCCTCCACTGCTAATTCTATGGCAAGCAATATTATCGGACAAGGTAGACAGAACGAAGTCATTGATCTGATCAAGAAAATACTTACGATCAGTTTATCCCTAGCATTCTTTATTGTAGTTGTGTTAAATATATTTCCAGGTGCATTTCTTTCCTTATTTGGTCAGGGGGATTTATTTGTCAAGGAAGGAATACCTGTACTACGAGTTGTTTCAACTGCACTACTTCTTTCTTCAATTGCAACAATCTTTCTAAGCACGGTTACAGCTTCTGGAAATACAAGAATAACTTTTATGATTGAAGCAGGTGCAATAGTTACCTACTGCGCATACATTTACATCGTATTGGAGCACTTTCACTACTCAATCGTAATTGGCTGGATAAGCGAGTGGATCTACTGGCTTTGTTTATTGATCCCATCATTTCTATACTTACGTAGCAACAAGTGGAGAAACAAAACGATATAATACTATTAAGATAGATACGGAATTGCTAATGTATTCCCTTGGCACTTAAATAACGCTCCGCATCTAAAGCAGCTATGCAACCACTCCCTGCAGCAGTAACAGCTTGACGATAGGTTTTATCTTGCACATCCCCAGCCGCAAACACACCCTCAATATTTGTTTTACTAGTACCTGGTATAGTTGTGATATATCCCGTTTCATCCATGGATATCCACCCCTTAAATATTGATGAGTTAGGGCTATGTCCGATTGCAACAAAAAAGGCACTGATTGCAATCTCCTCTTTTAGACCAGTTTTTGTATTGACTAAACGAACTGCTTCAACTTTATTTTGACCAATAATCTCATCTGTTTCACTATTCCAATGAATCTGTATAGTTGGATTTGACTTAACACGTTCTTGCATCACCTTGCTAGCCCTCATTTCATCTCTACGTACAATCATGTGAACCTTTGAACAAATCTTTGACAGGTACAAAGCCTCTTCAGCAGCTGTGTCACCTGCGCCAATTATAGCAACCACCTTTCCCTTAAAAAAGAAACCATCACACACAGCACAAGCGCTCACCCCAAAACCATTTAATCGTTGTTCACTTTCTAAACCCAACCATTTTGCAGAGGCACCTGTGGAAATAATAACACTGTGTGCAGTAATCCATTTTTCTTCATCTATCTCAACTTTATGAATGGGTCCTGAAAAATCAACTTTTGTAGCAAGGCCGTACCGAATATCAGTTCCCATTCTGGCAGCCTGCTTCTCAAAATTGACCATCATTTCTGGTCCTTGAATTCCTTCAGGATAACCTGGATAGTTTTCAACTTCTGTTGTGATTGTTAATTGACCACCGGGTTGAATCCCCTGGTATAGAACAGGATTTAATCCAGCCCTACTTGCATAAATAGCAGCGGTATAGCCTGCCGGACCAGATCCAATTATCAAACACTGTACGGTTTCTATTGTATCCATATTTAAAGAAATCCTATAAATTTAAATGAGTAGTTGGAAAGAAACAAACGCATTTACCAATACACTTCTTATCCCAAATAGGCCTTCAATGCACTACTATAGCGTGCCTTCTGAAGGCGCTTTATAGCGCGTTCCTTTATTTGACGAATACGCTCTTTAGTTAAATCGTATTTCTGACCTATCTGTTCAATCGTAACACCATTTTCGCCATCTAACCCGAAATAGGCATTTACAATTTCAGCCTCTCGAGGAGAAAGAGATTTAAGCACTCTGCGTATTTCATTGCGCAGAGAATCTTTCATAACATCATCATCTGTGTCATCACTGCCTTCTAAAAGATCCCCCATTGCAACATCCTCTGCCTCATGCACAGGAGCATCAAGAGAAGTATGTCGAGTATTACTTTGAAAAATATTATTGATTTCGGTTTCACTCATCTCCAGCAACTCAGCAAGCTCCTCTGTAGATGGTTCACGTTCGTGCTCTTGCTCAAAAGCCATGTAAGCCTTGTTAGCTTTATTGTAAGTACCAATCTTATTTTGTGGAAGGCGAACTAAACGACCTTGTTCAGCTAACGCTTGTAAAATGGATTGACGAATCCACCACACTGCATATGAAATGAATTTAAACCCTTTGGTTTCGTCAAAACGTTGAGCAGCTTTTATTAAACCCAAATTACCTTCATTGATCAAATCACTTAAAGAAAGTCCCTGGTGTTGGTACTGCTTAGCAACAGATACAACAAATCGAAGATTGGCTTGAACTAACTTATCCAACGCACGTTGGGAATCTACCGGATTCCTATTGAACATCTTAATACGCTGCGCAAGTGTCGTCTCCTCTTCGGGAGTGATCATGGATATTTTAGAAATCTCTTGTAAATATTTTTCTACCGCCTGCGAATCTCTATTTGTAATCTGGGTGGCGATTTTGAGCTGCCGCATGAAATTTGACTTTTTTAATAGTTAGGGGATAAATACGAAAAATTACCCATCAAACGTGTGCGAAGTTACTGAAAATAACAGTGTTTTTTCTACTGATTTTTAACGAACAGTCTTTTCACCGTTCTTTTTTGACCGATACCAAAATAGGATGATGCCAGTGGCAAACAGAAGGATAGAAATAATCTCGGCTTGTGTAGGCTGAAAGCCTAATAATGACATCTGATTATTAACTCGTATTTTCTCAATAACAAACCTCTCTAATCCATTGAATATTAGGTATATAGAAAATAAAGCGCCATCAATTCTAAATCGTTTTCGTACTAATAAAAGAATAAAAGCTAATGTAATACAAGAAACCGCCTCATATAAAGAGGTTGGATAAACTCCTTGTGGAAGTACATTACAGTAAGGGCCTACACATCCTGGAATTGGCAAGCCCGCCTCAATAACATTATTTGGATAAGTATAAGACCAAGCCCAATCAGGAAAAAAAAATGGTTTTTGAGACAGGTCGCTTACGAGGCCCCAATCACCATCACCTGCAAAATGGCAACCAAGTCGGCCTATGCCATATGCAAGCATCAGCCCTGGGGCAACTGCGTCGCTTAACCTCAGAAATCCGATCTTATGCTTTTTTGAATAGACGGCTATGGCAATGGCCGCACAGATCAATCCTCCATACATAGTTAAGCCTGCAGCAGAAAACAAATAAGCAGTGGGCTGTTTTAAAAAATCAGACCAATTTTCAAAAATATCAAAGAGTTTAGCTCCCGCTAATCCAAATACCAGTGCTAGTAAGGTAATATCACCTACCCTGTCTTGTGGCCAAATTCTTACTGTACGTTTTTCTGGTTTAGGAAGTCGAGCCTTTTCTTTTTCTCTCCACTTAATAAAAGAAAAAAACAAACTGAATGTAATCCCAAGGGGCCAATTCCCTTCGGATGAAAAGATAAACTCAGCTGGAGTAATCGTATTACTCTTGTCAAGTAAGAATAAAGCCAAAAATTTAAATCCAAAAACAAACCCAAGAATAAAATTGGATAGTATTTCTGCCCAATGAGCAGGACCCCCTACAATATGTGAAATCTCAGTGGGTTGGAAAAGTCCCATTTTGGATTTCCTTTTCAACTCAAAGGAAAGTGAAATGGCTGCAGCCCCAAATGCAATGGCCACAAAAAAGCCAAACGTATTTAAAAAGCGCAGGAAAGGCAAGTCCAATCCAAATAAATCCTTAAACGCGTAGTAAAGGTTCGGATACATTTAGTGAAGTACGTTAGTTGCAATGCTGATTAAAAGCGGCAATCAGATTTTCTGCAATTGCTTGAGCAGAACGACCTTCAATCATGTGTCTCTCGATATAGTGAGTAAGCTTACCATCCTTAAACAATGCAATGGCTGGAGAAGAAGGAGGATAAGGTAATAAATGTTCACGCACTGCTTTTACAGCCTCAAGATCAAAACCAGCAAAACAAGTGGTTAAAAAATTAGGCTTTTTCGCACTATTTGATATTGCCATCATCACACCAGGCCGTGCTGTACCAGCAGAACAACCGCAAACTGAATTAATAACAACTAGGGTTGATCCAGACTTAGCCAACTGCTCGTTTACTGAAGTTGCAGATAACAATTCTGAAAATCCGAAGTCAGTTAATTCCTCTTTCATTGGATTCACAATCTCAACAGGGTACATAGTAAAAATTTTAGCTGCAGCAAAAATAGACAATACTAGCGACATCCTATGCACAAATACGGAGGTTCTACTATCTCATTTATCAATTTCTTTAAGAGAATTTTCACAAATTCTTGAATCAAAAAAAGACAGAAAACGAATGAGATTTCGTCTATATAATAGAAAAATTTAAAAGAATCTTTCTCATAAGCAGTTGGTTTTGGTTTACCGCCCTTCGTTTCAACGAGGGGCTATTTTTTTACCACTGACCTACGAATTGCATTTACTTCTTTTTCTGTAACTGGACCAGCTTTGTTTCCAAAATGAGTTCGTATATAAGTTAAGATAGAAGCAACTTCTTTGTCAGATAAGTATGAGAAGGATGCCATTGGACTAAAATAGCTTTCATCTTGCACCTCAATAGGCTCATTAAGCCCCTTTAGCACTATTAAAATCAATCGCTTTTTATCACCTGTTGTATAATCAGTACCAAAAAGAGGAGGCGTCATGCGAGGAACTCCCCCACCGTCACTTTGGTGACAGGTTAAACAATATTTTTGGTATAGCTGTTGCCCACTTAATGGATTAACTTTTCCTTGTGCTTGACTTGATAATCCCAGGAGTATTGGGATGAGTATTGCAATTAAATAAAGACGACTCACAGTACTTTATTTTGGTACATATGAAATTTTCCAAACCCAACCTTTTGCGTCATCTGAAACTAATAATGACCCATCAGCAGATTGAGCAAGACCGCAAGGCCTGTGTTGAGCTTCCCGAGGACTCATCACTTTCCCTTTTCCAGTAAACCCATCGGCGAATACCTCCCAATCACCAGTGGGTAGTCCGTTTTTCATGGGTAGAAAAACAACATAAAAACCCTCCTGGTATTCTGGATTTCTATTCCAGCTGCCATGAAAAGCTATGAAAGCCCCATTGCGGTATTTTTCTGGAAATTGCGTGCCAGTGTAGAATAAGAGTGCATTAGGTGCTAGGTGGCCAGGAAATGCAGCTAAGGGTGAAATTGCCTGCGGAGCTCCTTCTTTATTTCCATCTCCTCCAAATTCAGGGGATAAAATTTTCTTATTCTTGAATTGATCCCAATAAACATAGGGCCATCCTGCATCCTGCCCTTGTTTTAATCTGTAAAAAGTTTCTGCTGGCAACTCTGCCCCTGCTTTGGCATCATAAAGCTGGGGAAAATGTTGGTACAACAAATCGCGACCATGCACAGTAACATACAGGTCATTTACCTCATGATTCCAATCCAGCCCGACAACATTTCGTAGCCCTGTTGCGTATCGAGTGCCTTGTGCATATGTTTGATTAATAGCATCGGTTGAGAAACGCCAAATTCCCCCTGCTGAATCCAAAATTGGACATGGCATACGACCTGGAGACCCTGCTTTTCTGTCCTCTACTTGGCAAATATTAGAAGGGGCTCCAATATTGACATAGATGTACCCCTTATTATCCAGCGTTATGGATTTGGAAGCATGTTGTCCCTTATCCACTAAACCAATTACAATACGTTCAGGATTAGTTGGTGAAACAGGTGTAAAGTTCTCGTCGAGTTTATATCGAAATAGGGCATTATTTGATGAAGCATACAGATAATGATCTTTTATAGCAATCCCCGTTCCTATGTAACTGCCAAAAAGTAAACTATCCTCGTAAACGCCATCATGGTTTTTATCTTTCCATAGAATGATACCAGCACCGTCACGAAGTTTTTCTAGTTTTAAAAAGAGATTTCCATTGGGAGCAATTGCAATATGTCTTACCCTTCCTTGATTTTTTAACAAGGCAGTTGCCATAAAGTTGGATGGCAACTGCAATGCAACTTCTGTCTGTGCCCAGCTATCAATAAATAGTGAGACGAAAAAAAGAATTAGTACTAAGATTTTTTTCATATTTAATACCCTAAAATTTTAAGCATACTTTGTGCAGTTTGTTGTTTCGCATAAACCCAATCCGTCAATTTTCCATTTTTATCATACCCAACAATTACATGTTTAGGAGAAGGTATAAGGCAATGCTTTATTCCCCCATATCCACTAATTTGATCCTGATAGGCCCCAGTATGAAAAAATCCTACATAAAGAGGTTCTGTGGTTCCATTTGTTTTGGGAAGAAAAACTTCATTAATATGTTCTTCAGAATCATAATAATCATGGCTATCACAGGTAATCCCACCCAGCACCACACGCTGGTAATCCTGGTCCCATTTATTAATGGGCAACATTAGAAACTTTTCTCCTATTCCCCAAGTATCAGGTAATGTAGTAATGAAGGACGAGTCGATCATATACCAGGTTTCACGGTCATTCTGTATTTTCTCCGCTGTCACACTAAAAATGTGTGCCATGCTCTCCCCAACTGTAAAACTTCCAAACTCGGTGAAAATATGAGGCATGGGAACTTTAGCTTTTTTGCAGGCAACTTTAATATTTCGTACAATCTCATTTATAATGAATTGATAATCGTATTCAAATCCTAATGAGTGTTTGATGGGAAATCCCCCACCAATATTGATAGAGTCCAATTCCGGGCAAATTTTCTTGAGTTGGCAATAAAGATTTATCACTTTATTTAGCTCGCTCCAATAATAGATATCATCTTTAATGCCCTTATTTAAGAAAATATGCAGCATTTTTAATTGGAATTTACTCTCGTATCCTTCAATTCTATCCACATAAAACTCCAAGACATCTTTTGCTCTAAATCCAAGTCGTGAAGTATAAAAAGGGAAATTGGGCTCTTCCTCTGCCGCAACACGAATACCTAACTTGAAGGGAACTTTTACAGAGTGCGCATAGTCTTTCAACTCTGCCTTATTATCTAAAACGGGAATAACGTTTGAAAAACCGCTATTCAGTAATTGGGCAATTCTACGGGTATACCCTTTTTGTTTGAATCCATTGCAAATGATAAAAGTCTCTTTGGAAATTTTCTTTTTCGCGTACAATTTTTTTATGATCTCGATATCATAGGCATAGGATGTTTCCAAATGAATATCATGTTTTAACGCCTCTTCCACTATAAAGCTAAAATGAGAACTTTTGGTACAATAGCAATAATGATACTTGCCCTCATATTTATGCTTTTTAAATGCAGCAGCAAACATGTACTTTGCCTTTTTGATCTGAGAGCCGATTTTTGGCAAATAAGTAAGCTTTAATGGAGTACCATGTTTAGCAATCAGCGCTTTAAGATCCAATCCATTAAAATATAGATTACCATCTTCAACATCAATTCCTTCTTGTGGAAAATTAAACGTTTGCTTTACAAGGTCTAAGTAGGAGTTTGTCATTTTAACTGAAATAGTCTTTTTATGGGTAGTATTAAAATCGACACAAAACTATTGCTTTAGAATAATTTGCACTCGATTTGGTAAAAAAAAAGGTCCGTTTCTAACACGGACCTAAGTATGGGTAAAGGAGAGTAGGTTTATTTAACCTCCTCAAAAGGAACATCGGTAACATCTTCAGCGGGCTGAGACCCAGTTTCGGGCTGTGGAGCTCCACCTTGTGGATTACCTTGTGTCGCTTTATACATATCCTCGCTTGCCGCAGTCCAAGCCGTATTTAGCGCTGCTAGCTGTGCATCAATGGCGGCAAGATCTTGCGACTTATGAGCTTCTTTTAGCTTCTCAGCTGCTTGTTCAATCACCGCCTTTTTATCTGCAGGAATCTTGTCTCCGTATTCCTTGAGCTGTTTTTCAGTTTGGAACAGTAATGAATCAGCTTGATTGATTTTATCAACTTTTTCACGCTCGACCTTATCAGCGGATTCATTAGCCTTCGCCTCCGCTTTCATTCTCTCCACCTCTTCTTTACTCAAACCGGAACCAGCTTCGATATGAATTTTTTGTTCCTTTCCGGTGCCTTTGTCTTTTGCAGTTACATGTAAAATACCATTTGCATCGATATCAAAGATTACTTCGATCTGAGGCACCCCACGAGGAGCGGGCGGAATTCCATCCAAGTTGAAAATCCCCAGACTTTTATTATCCTTTGCCATGCTGCGTTCCCCTTGCAGAACATGAATTTGAACACCCGGTTGGTTGTCACTTGCCGTTGAGAATATCTCGGATTTTTTGGTAGGAATAGTAGTGTTGGAAGGAATCAACGCAGTCATTACAGCACCCATCGTTTCAATACCAAGTGAAAGAGGTGTAACATCCAAAAGAAGTACATCTTTTACTTCACCCGTTAACACGGCTCCTTGAATACCTGCACCAATGGCAACAACTTCGTCAGGGTTCACTCCTTTATTTGGTTTTTTTCCAAAAAACTTTTCTACAATCTCTTGTACTTTAGGAATTCGAGATGAGCCGCCAACCAAAATAACTTCATCAATTTGAGAGGTGCTAAATCCGGCATCCTTCAATGCGGCCTCACAAGGCATCAAACAACGTGTAAATAAATTGTCCGCTAATTGTTCAAAACGTGCACGGCTTAATTTTTTAACCAAGTGTTTAGGTACTCCATCAACTGCTGTGATATAGGGGAGATTAATCTCTGTTTCAGCCGAAGAACTTAATTCAACTTTTGCCTTTTCAGCAGCTTCTTTCAAACGTTGTAACGCCATAGGATCTTTACGCAAATCAATGGCCTCCTCCTTTTTAAACTCATCCGCTAACCAATCCATGATTACTTTATCAAAATCATCTCCACCCAGGTGTGTATCTCCATTGGTGGATTTAACTTCAAAAACACCGTCTCCTAACTCCAAAACTGAAATATCGAATGTACCCCCACCCAGATCAAATACAGCAATTCGTTTATCGGTTTGTGCTTTATCTAAACCATAAGCCAAGGCAGCAGCAGTGGGCTCGTTCACAATACGTCTAACATTCAACCCAGCTATTTCCCCTGCTTCTTTTGTAGCCTGTCGTTGTGCATCATTAAAATAAGCGGGCACTGTGATTACAGCCTCAGTCACTTCTTGACCCAAATAGTCTTCGGCAGTTTTTTTCATTTTCTGCAATATCATCGCACTAATTTCTTGCGGTGTATAAAGTCGACCATCGATATCAATTCGCACCGTATTATTGTCTCCTTTTGTAACCTTATAGCTCCAGTGCGTGATTTCCTCTCCTACCTCATCAAATCGACGACCCATAAATCGCTTTACTGATGCGATTGTATTCAAAGGATTTGTAATAGCCTGACGCTTTGCAGGATCCCCCACTTTTCTTTCACCATTCTTTAAAAACGCGACAATGGAAGGGGTAGTTCTTCTGCCCTCGTCATTAGCAATTACCACAGGCTCGTTTCCTTCCATTACAGAAACGCAACTATTGGTAGTTCCTAAGTCAATGCCTATAATTTTTCCCATTTTTCAGATTTTGATTTATATAGGCAATCCATGTGCCGATAAAGTGAATTGTGCTATTTTGTCAGTTTTTTACCCTTTTTGAGGTAAATAAAGTTTAAATAGCGAAATTTTGACGTCTTTAACTACAAGAAAATCAACAATTTGTCCTGTTCAAAAAATTATTTACTATTCTTAAAAGAGAAATTTCGTTGTGCCAAATAGCTAAAAAATACGACCCCAATAACGGTCAGAAATTGAGCTAACAAAGGATTAACCAGCAAAACTTCAACTTGAACTTTTAATAGTAAATAGTTTAGAAAAAGATTGAAAACACAGACCATAAAATAACGAAACAGCTGGATACGCGAGCGTAGTTGCGAGTCAGAAAAAACAACAAATTTTGAAAAAAAGAAACCTAGCGGAAAAGTAAAAATAAAGGAAACCAACAAAGCTGCACTATGAGCTTTGAATGCATAAAAACCCACGTTAAAAACGGAACCTTGAAACCAGTAGGTATAACAGGTGAAGTAAACGAATATTCCCACTAATGTATTACTGCTTCCAGTTGCCAAATAGCGAAATGTTTGTAGCCGCATAAATCGACGGAATAGTGGATAGCAGAAATCCACAATGGCTCGAACAAAAGATGCCACTAGTTCAAAAAGTTGATTCATTGATTGCAAAATAATCAAAACAGTCAGAAATCATCCATTGGACCTTTACCTTTGTGCGATTAGTATGGAAACGAAGAATTTATTACAAGAAATCAAACCCCTTATTAATTCCCAGGTAAGCGAATTATTAGGCATCCCGCATCCACCATCAGAATTGGTCATTCAGCGAACAAAACCAGAGTTTGAGGGCGACTATACGTTGGTTTTATTTGGAATTGTAAAAAAATACAAAAAAAACCCTGATGAATTTGGACAAGCCCTAGGAAGTGCTCTTTGTAAAGTACACCCCACTTTATTTAAAAATTTCAATGTAGTTAAAGGGTTTTTAAACCTAAGTATAGACGACTCCTTTTGGATAAATTTTCTAAACCGCAGCTATACAAATACTTCTTTTGGAAGTCATTCCTTAATTGGGAAAAAGGTAATGGTGGAGTACTCTTCGCCTAATACAAATAAACCTCTCCACTTGGGTCACTTACGAAATATATTTTTAGGCTGGAGCATTGCAGAAATACTGAACTATTGTGGGTACGAGGTGATTAAAAGTTGTGTCGTAAATGACAGAGGGATACATATCTGTAAGAGCATGATTGCATGGCAACTTTTTGCAAATGGGGCAACCCCTTCTAGCACAGGGCAAAAAGGTGATCATTTTGTTGGAGATTATTATGTACGATTTAATGAAGAATTTAAAAAGCAAATTGAAGAACTAGTAAGTAAAGGAAGATCCCCTGCGGAAGCCGAGAAGGAAGCCCCCATCATGAAAGCTACCCAGCAACTTTTAATTGATTGGGAAGCAGGCAAAAAAGAAGTACTGGATTTGTGGAACCAAATGAATGACTGGGTTTATGAAGGTTTTGACAGTACCTATAAAAAGATCGGAGCTGATTTTCAAAAAACGTACTACGAAAGTAAAACGTACTTGCTTGGTAAAAAGTTTGTAGAACAGGGGTTAACAGATGGCGTGTTCTACCAAAAAGAAGACGGAAGCACTTGGATCAATTTAACGAATGATGGACTAGACGAAAAACTAGTGCTCCGAAAAGACGGCACCTCGGTTTATATTACTCAGGATTTGGGGTTAGCTGAACAGAAATTTGTAGAGTTTCAATTTGACCAGAGCATTTATGTGATTGCCGACGAACAGAATTATCATATGAAGGTTCTTCAATTAATTTTACAGAAATTAGGCAAATCATATGCCAATGGCATTTATCATTTGAGTTACGGAATGGTAGAACTCCCCAGCGGTAGAATGAAAAGTCGGGAAGGAAGTGTTGTTGATGCAGATGATTTGATTGACGAAATGCTTCAAGTAGCAAAACAAAAAACCGAGGAGCTAGGAAAAGTAAAAGATTTCACGGAAAAAGAATTAAGCGAACTCTATAACACGCTTGCACTGGGTGCACTTAAATTTTATTTGCTTCGAGTTGACCCCAAAAAGAAAATGATTTTTAATCCGCAGGAGTCCATCGATTTTCAAGGATTTACGGGTCCTTTTGTTCAATACACACATGCCAGAATCTGCTCTATCTTAAGAAAAGCAGGGGAATTACCTAAAACTTTATCAACAACCACATTGGAAAAAGAGGAAAGAGAACTATTGGTTTCATTGGAACAATTTCCACTAGTAGTAGAACAGGCTGTAGAAGAACACAATCCCTCCGTTGTTGCTAACTATGCCTATACAATAGCTAAATCATTTAACGGTTTTTATACAAAATATTCCATAATGCAAGCTCCAACAGAAGAAAGTAAAGCCTTCCGCCTTCGGCTTTCAAAACTAACGGGTCAAGTGATCAAAAATTCACTTGCCCTACTTGGTATACAGGCACCCGAACGAATGTAACTTTTATCCCACTATAAGGGCGGATAGTGCTGGTAATTGCAAAGCAACTTTCACTTTCTTTTCTTTTCTTGAAATAACTTCTATTGGAATAGATGAGTTGGTGTGGGAACCAGATCCTCCATACTCTGCATCATCACTATTAAATATTTGTTCCCATTTAAGTTTGCCATGCAACTCCAAACCCCAATTACTTCTAACAACTGGCGTCATATTCAAAATAACATATACTGAATCACCCTTCTTACTTTTACGACGGTAGGCAACCACTGATTCGTTTCGATGTGATAAATCAACCCACTCAAATCCACCAGGAGAAAACTGAAGTTCATATAGCGCAGGATGCATTCGAAGCAATTCATTTAATTTACTTACACAATTTTTAAGCCCCTGATGCTTTGGAAATTGTAGCAACCCCCAATTTAATTCACTTCGATAATCCCATTCATTCGTTTGCCCAAATTCACCCCCCATAAACAGAAGTTTTGCGCCCGGATGTGTCCACATGTACGCGTATAACAATCTTAAATTCGCAAACTTTTGCCACTCATCTCCAGGCATTTTATAAATAAGAGGGCTTTTGCCATGAACCACTTCATCATGACTGAGAGGTAATAAAAAATTCTCATCATAGAAATACATCATACTAAATGAGAATGTATCCTGGTGTTGAGACCGGTAAATAGGATCGGATTTGAAAAATTTCAATGTATCGTGCATCCATCCCATCATCCATTTCATGCCAAAGCCAATTCCATCTTGAAATATAGGATGAGAAATTCCAGGCCAATCCGTAGCCTCTTCTGCAATCGTTTGAACATCAGGAAAATTTCGGTAGATAGTTACGTTAAGATCTTTTAGAAACTGAATCGCTTCCAAATTGCCATCCCCACCATATTTATTAGGTTCCCACTCCCCTTTGCCCCTAGAATAATTTAGCTTGAGTATAGAGGATACTGCATCAACCCTTATTCCATCAATATGAAAATAGTCAAACCAAAAACAAGCACTACTTATTAAAAAGGACTTTACTTCCCCTCTCCCATAGTTAAAAATATAACTATTCCAATCCGGGTGATATCCCTTTTTCATATCTGCATACTCGTACGTATGTGCCCCATCAAAAAGAAATAATCCATGTGCATCATGTGGAAAATGAGAAGCGACCCAATCGAATATCACACCAATGTCTGCTTGATGCAGTTGATCTATTAAATACATTAATCCTTGCGGATCGCCAAATCGTGAGGTGGGCGCAAAAAATCCTGTGATTTGATATCCCCAACTTCCGTCAAACGGATACTCCATAATGGGCATGAATTCGACATGTGTAAAGCCCATTTCCTTTATATAGGGGACTAACCGTACTGCAATATCCTTATAGGAATTGTAACTGTTTTCGTCATGCTTATTGGGGCGTTGCCAACTAGCTAAATGTAATTCATAAATACTCCAGGGAGCCTCCAGTGAATTCTTTATCTTTCTGTCAAACATCCATTTTTTATCCCCCCAAGAATAGTCCAAATTCCAAGTAATAGATGCGGTTTTTGGACGCAACTCATTAAAGTGAGCAAAGGGATCCGTTTTGAATTGTACTGTATTTTGGTAACCCCGAATATGATATTTATAAATTTCCCCTTTTGTGACAGCGGGGATAAACCCCTCCCATATTCCACTTTTATCCCAACGAGGATTTAAAATATGTGCTTGTGGATTCCATTCATTAAAATTTCCCACCACTGATACAGCTGTTGCATTTGGCGCCCAGACACTAAAATAGGTACCCGCTTGACCATTCAGGTTCAGAAAATGACTTCCAAAATGTTTATAAAGACTGTGATGAACCCCATTTTTAAAATTAATAATATCAGACTCCGTAAATAGTGAGTGTGACCAAACATTAAAATGAGTTGTTTGATTCAATGTTGACATAAACTATTTCAAGAGTTCCATCACATAACTATCCCCTGTTTTCAGCTGAAAACTACCCATAGTAAATGCATTTCCGGTAATTATATCACGCATTTTTGTAAACCCTTTTGTCCGTTCACTATAGTAATTCCAATCAGGGGAAACTATTTCTTTTCCTGTGTTGGTGATTACCATAATTGTTTGTTGCGTGCTATACCTAAAATAGACATACACTCCGTTTTGAGGGATGTATTGCATCAAACGACCTTGCGTGAGTGCAACCGATTTTTTTCTAAAATTTGCCAACTTACTCACATAATCAAATGAGCGCTGTTGAATATCATTCCTACTTTCTTTTAAAAAGAGATTTTTCGCAAGGTCATCCTCTGGCCATCCCCCTGGAAAATCCTCTCGTACAGTTGCATCCGTATTCACTTTAAAATTCTTCATCAACACCTCAGTACCATAATATAACTGCGGCATCCCTCTCAACGTAAATAGCCAATTGTATACCATCCGCATTTTAGACCAATCTTCTCCCAAAACGGAATAAATGCGATCCATATCATGATTATCCAAAAAGATGCAGTTCTTCATGGGATCAGCATATAATATATCTTGCGCAAGCGTAAGATATAATTTGACAACTCCTGTTGACCAACCCGACTCTTCCTTTGCAGCACTGATCATGGCAAAACAATTTTGAAAATCCAGCATCCCTTCTGCATTATGAGCAAAAGGTGTCTTTACATTATTGCGTGTGAAATAAGCATTTGCCAGCGGTGTGGTTACCCAGCTTTCACCAAAAATAGTAAGCGAAGGAAACTCACGCAGTAAACAAGTATTGATTTCATTTAGGAAAGATTCTTCGTTGTATTTGTAAGTATCCACTCGCCAACCATCGATACCATATTCTTCGGTTGCCCAGACTGAGTATTGAATTAAAAATCTAGCCACATCTCTATTTCTTTGATTTAAATCAGGTAAATGAGGGGTAAACCAACCATCTAACATTCGCCTTTTATCTCGTTCAGTAGCATACGGATCAAAAAAAACTTCTTCACGATGATGGGGAGAGTTTTTTCCCTGCGAATTATTCAACCAATCATCAGCGGGTGGATCTAACGCAATCCAATGATAGCTCCCAATGTGGTTGTAGATAGCATCCTGAATAATTTTCATGCCACGGGAATGCGCCGTTTTACACAGATTTTGGTACGCTTCGTTGCCCCCAAATCGTTGATCAACTTGAAAATGATCGGTAAACCAATACCCATGATACCCTGCCACTTTATTACTCCATTCACTCATAAGAGGCATATCATTTTCATTAACAGGTGTCAACCAAACAGTTGTAACACCCAATTCATCTAAATAAGGAAGTTGATTTTGCACACCTTTTAAATCTCCCCCATGCCTAGAAAACTTATCATTTCGATTTGAAGTAGTATCTCGATAGCCTTTCACGATATCGTTTAATGGATCTCCATTGGCAAAACGATCGGTCATGATTAAATAAATAAAATCACTTGCATTTACTCCTCTGACACGTGTTTTACCATTTTCAGCTGACCTTTTTTTTAATTCATACCGAAAAGTTACTGGAGACGTGTTAGCCGCACTTAATGAAAATTCAATTTGCCCGGGCTTAGTTTGAGGTCCAATTAGTAAATCAACAAAAAGGTAATTGTTGCTTTTGGCCTTGCGAATATTTTTTATTTGTATACCAGGATAAGAAGTTGTGACTGATGAAAATAATCCAACAGCATTGCCTCTTATTATCAGATTTAACTGTGTGTCTTTAAACCCGGTCCACCAATGTGTTGGATAAACTGACAATGCGCTTTGCGAATACCCTTGCATTTGACTTAAAAGAGTAAGGGCAAAAAATAACACGAAGGGATTCCATTTATTTCTCATCGATCAAGATTTTTTTTCGTTGATAATTAAAACACAAGTTAATGAAGCCAGACATAATAGCACACCTCCAATAAGGACAGCTAACAATCGATCATTTCCTAAATAATTTTCCATAAAGGAGCCAAAAAATAAGGCTGCAATTATTTCAGGCAACACAATAAAAAAATTAAATACACCCATATAAATCCCCGTCTTTTCTTGCGGGATGACACCAGCCAGTAAAGAATAAGGCAGTGAAAGTATAGAGGCCCAGGCTATACCAACCAGTGACATTGAAAGGTAAAGCCATTGTGGGGCAGAAACAAAGTTAACTGATATCAATCCAATTCCTCCTACTAACAAACAGACAGCATGCGTCCATTTCTTTCCAATTCGACTTACCCAAAATGGGATTGAAAAAGAAAAGAAAAATGTAACAAGATTGAGAATAGCAGAAGTAGTATTAGCATGCTCTAATCCCTCTGTATATCGATCACTACTATTTATTGGGTCACCTCCAAAAATATCACCCGCCACACCCGTGCTGTAATAAAACCACATTAAAAACAATCCAGGCCATGTAAGAAATTGAACAATAGCTAAACGACGCATAGCAACCGGCATTTGTACAATAGCGGCAATAATTTCTTTAACTCCGTCTGTGAAACCTGCCACTCCCTCGCTTTTCTTTGACTTCCAATTTGTATCTGAAGGAGGGTACTCCTTGCTTTTAAAAATCGTGTAAAGTACGGCTGAGAGAAAAACAAAAGATCCAATATAAAATGACCACATAATATTTTGTGGAATTCCTCCCGCGCCTTTTTCTCGGGAAATATCAAGCCAATCTACCAAGAGGCCAGGCAAGAACCCGGCAATAAAAGATGCCGCACCAATAAACATACTTTGCATGGCATACCCGTATGACTGCTGCTTTTCGTCTAGATTATCGGCAACAAAAGCTCTAAAGGGCTCCATCGTAATATTAATACATGAATCTAAAATCCATAATGTACCAGCAGCCATCCAAATTGTAGATGCGTTAGGCATAAAAAATAGTGCGATGGAACTTAAAATAGCACCAATTAAAAAGTAAGGACGCCGACGCCCCAATCTGGGATGCCAGGTTCGATCACTCAAATAACCCACAATAGGTTGTACAATTAAACCCGTCATCGGTGCAGCTAACCATAGGCCTGGAATTTGTTCAGGACTAGCACCCAAAAATTCATAGATGGCACTCATATTCCCCATCTGTAAACTCCAACCAAATTGGATTCCAAAGAACCCAAAACACATGTTCCAGATTTGCCAGAAACTCAATTTAGTCTTTGCACCTGTATAGTTTGATGACATAGCAAGCTTTTGCCTAAGATAAGAATAAAAACTACTTGCTAAATAGTAAACCCATCGGGAATGATTGCTCCTTTTTTTATAACCACAATGCCGTCCTTTACACAATACAAAGGATGGTCCTTATTATCCAAATGAGAGCCACCATTTATTCGGACATCATTTCCTATTCGCACATTTTTATCCAAAATAGTATTTCGAATATAACACCGCTCACCCACCCCAATGGGGGGGATTCCTTTTTGCTTATTACCATTTATCTCATCCAACGTTTCATAATTATCACTTCCCATCATATAGATATCTACCAAGGTGGTACCCAACCCTACTCTGCTACGAATACCAATGACGCAACGCTCCATGCGCGAAGCACTTAAAATTGAACCTTCTGCCACCAACACTTTCTCCATAGTTGTACCGTTGATTTTTGCAGGAGGTAACATGCGTGATCGCGTATAAATGGTGCGATTATTATCGAACATGTCAAATTCTGGTATTTCTTCAGTTAATTTAATATTCGCTTCAAAGAAAGATCGAATATTACCAATATCTGTCCAGTATCCAGTGTATTGATAGCTTGCCACTTTGTAGCGATTTATAGATTGAGGCATGATTTCCTTTCCAAAATCGGTAGCATCTTTAAATTCAGTTCGTAAAATATCAAAAAGAAGTTTTCGATTAAAAATATAAATACCCATCGAGGCAAGATAGACGCGCTCTTTTTTTTGCATCTCACGCCCTGTGTCACTAACCCAATCGTTTAAAAGCGTGGGTTCAGGTTTTTCAATAAAAGAAGTAATAAATCCGTTTTCACTTTTTAGAATTCCAAATTCTGGAGCGTCACGGCGGGTTACTGGAATAGTTGCAATTGAAATATCAGCACCCATTTGTTTATGCGTATCGAGCATTGCTGCAAAGTCCATTTGATACAACTGATCGCCAGATAGAATTAAGACATATTGACTTTCAAATGGCTCAATATGACGAAGACCCTGTCGAACAGCGTCTGCAGTACCCTGGAACCATGCTGGATTATCAGGAGTCTGTTCTGCGGCCAATATGTCAACAAAGGCACGACTAAAGGCACTAAAATGGTAGGTATTCTTGATGTGCCTGTTTAGAGAGGCTGAATTAAACTGCGTTAAAACAAACATTCGCCCTATTCCGCTATTTAAACAATTTGAGATTGGAATATCAACTAATCGATACTTGCCTGCGATGGGTACAGCTGGCTTCGATCGGCTGGCGGTTAAGGGGTAAAGTCTAGAACCTGCACCACCTCCTAGAATAACGGAAAGAATTTCGGTTGCATGTGTGATTGTCCTAATCGCCATAAATTATTTTTTGAGTGTCTTATATAAGTCCAGATAGGATTGAGCCGCTTTACTCCATGAAAAATCAAATTGCATTACTAATTTCCTAAAATGATTGAATTGAGCAGCATGATCATAAAATAGGCTTATAGCCCTATCAATAGCGTGTGAAATATCTTCTACAGAAGCATGATTAAAACAGATTCCATACCCTCCATTCTCTCCCATGTCTATAACAGTATCCATTAATCCTCCCACCCGTCTCACAATCGGAATAGTTCCAAAACGCATTGCATACAATTGATTGAGTCCGCAGGGCTCAACTCGACTAGGCATTAATAAAAAGTCTGCCCCTGCATACATAGCATGGCTCAATGCTTCTTGGTAACCAATCGTACATTTAAAAAAGTCGCCATGTGAATGTTGCAAATGATGCAACTCATCTTCAATGAATTTCTCTCCTGCGCCCAAGAGAAGGACGTTCATTTTTCCCTTATGTCTTTCAATGGAATGCTTAAAAGCTGCCGGTAAAAGATCAGCAGCTTTTTCTCCTACCAATCTTCCAATGAAACAAAACAATGGCAGTGTTGGGTCTAACTGGAAATTTTTGCATAACTCCACTTTGTTTTGCATCTTCCCTTCTTCGAAAGAACTACTCGTAAAATGAAATAAAAGGTAAGGATCCTTTGTAGGGCTCCAAACATCAGTATCAATTCCATTTAAAATACTAGAGCACTTGTCTTGTTCAACCTCAAACAATTTTTCAAGACCTGCGGCTTGCTGTCGTAATTCCTGTAGGTAAGAGGGGCTTACCGTTGTGACATGCCAAGAAGATTTGATAGCTGCAGCTAGGGGATTGATCTGTCCGTGCCAATCTAACATACCCCATTTCCATGGATCATAGGCGGGAAGTAATATACTCTTTCCCCAATCAAAATTACCTTGATACTGCGCGTTATGAATCGTAAATACAGTTGGAATATTTTTTAAGCGTGAATGAAATGCATCAGCATAATTAAATAAAAAAGGAATCAAGCCACAATGATGGTCATGACAATGAACAATATCAGGCAATCGATTCCAGCTTTTCAACCAATCACAAACTGCAATTTGAAAAGATAAAAATCGTTCAATATCATCTGCGTATCCATATATATTTTCTCGATCAAGTAAACCATTTATATCAATTAAATAAAGGTCAAATCCCAAATGATTTGATTTTTCACGTATCACACTATAGTGAAAAAACTGTTCGCCCAAAAACTGCCCGCCCTCATGTACTAAATGCCACTCATTTTGTATCAAAAAAGATGTTCGGTACATGGGCATTACTACTTTTGAAATGGCCCCCAATTTGTTTTGATATTTTGGCAATGCCCCAACCACATCTCCCAATCCCCCTGCCTTTGCTACGGGAAAGCACTCGGCTGCTACATGTAAAATTTCCATTGACCCACAAAAACGTTGTACCGTAATTTAAGCCAAATATTTTACGTTGCTACCAAAAAAGAACTATTTTCAATTCTATCAAAAAACTAACCCATGAATCAACAAACCAAGTGGTCGCAATTCAGTGTTTTGATCAGCGTTTTCTTTTTCTGGGGCTTTGTAGCCGCATCCAATGACATTTTAATCCCAGTTTTTAAGGAAAAACTAAATCTAGAACAATGGCAATCTCAAATGGTGTCATTTGCCTTTTATGTTGCTTACACGGTCGGGTCTATCATATATTTTGTTATCTCTAAAGCAATTGGTGGAGACTTATTAAATCGAATTGGCTATAAAAATGGTATTTCACTAGGGTTAGTCATTTCTGCAATAGGATCTTTACTTTTTTATCCAGCAGCAGAGCAAGCCTCTTTTAATCTAATGATCGCAGGACTTTTTATCGTAGGTCTTGGTTTTTCTTTACAACAAACAGCTGCAAACCCTTTGGCTATCGTAATGGGTAACCCCAAAAATGGAAGTCAGCGATTAAGTATGGCAGGAGGAATCAACAACTTGGGCACAACAATAGGCCCTGTTTTAGTAAGTCTTGCGATTTTTGGATCTGTTGTAGCCAGCACTGGTGTGGCAAGTATTGAAAGTGTCAAAACCCCCTATTTGATCCTTGGAGCAGCCTTTTTAGTTGTTGCATTGATTTTCAAATTTTCATCCGTCCCCAATAAAGTAGATCTAACTCCTGCGGTTACCGCTGATACAATTCAAACAGAAAGAAAAACGGTATGGAAATACCCTCAACTTGTTTTAGGTATGGCTGCTATCTTTTTGTATGTTGGTGTTGAAGTGACTACAGCATCTAATCTACCAGAATTCATGCGCATTCATACTCAAACGGAAACTAAGGATATCGCACCATTTGTATCACTATTTTGGGCAAGTTTAATGATTGGCCGATGGACAGGCTCTGTGGGAGCGTTAGATATCAGTAAAGGGTTTAAACAGGTTTTGCGCTTTATTATGCCTTATGTCGCTTTTGGAGTTTTTCTTTTAATCAATAGCCTAGCCTCTCATGATGTTACTCCCTTCTATGTATATGGATTTGTAATCATTGCTATGATTATTGGAGACATTCTTAGCAAGGGTAATCCTGCAAGACAATTGCTAATCTTTTCACTGATGGGTATTGCCGCAAATTTCGTGGGCATGTTAGCCGACGGCATGGTCAGCGTGTATGCTTTTATTAGCGTTGGTCTTTTTTGCTCTACATTATGGCCATGTATCTTCACACTTGCCATTGCCGGTCTGGGAAAACACACCAATGAAGGATCTGGCTTATTAATTATGATGATCATGGGAGGAGGATTCATTAGCCTACTCCAGGGGTTTTTAGCAGGCGATAATTATCTTGGCATTCAGTGGTCATATCTAGTTGGTGTTGCATGTTTTGCTTTTTTAGCCTTTTATGCGGTAAGAGTAACTGGCATTTTAAAAGCGCAGGGTATTGACTATGATAAATCAGAGGGGGAAAAGAAAGGTCATTGATTTTTTAAATAGTGCATACATGTCAAACTTCGCTGTTGGAATTGATATTGGCGGAACTACAACCAAATTTGGAATTGTTGACCGGGAAGGGAAAATCCTAGAGCAGAATCGGATATCTACTAATAATCACGAAACAGTGCAGGGTTTCATTAGTGACCTATATGAGAAGCTCATCCCGATGATCGAACGTGTTGGGGGTGCTTCCAACTTTGCTGGGATTGGAGTAGGCGCTCCAAACGGAAACTATTACACGGGAAACATAGAACATTCGGCAAACTTAAAGTGGAAAGGGATTGTACCACTGGCTTCCATGATACAGGAAAAGTTCAACATGAAGGTTAAGCTTACCAATGACGCAAATGCAGCGGCAGCTGGTGAACAACAATATGGGTGTGCTAAAGGAATGAAAGATTTTATCACCATAACGCTTGGCACCGGAGTGGGAAGTGGCATTTTCATTGATGGAAAAATCGTGTTAGGACATGATGGATTTGCAGGAGAATTAGGTCATACGATTATACGACCCGGCGGCCGCTTACATAAAGGAACAGGCATACGAGGAACGCTAGAATCTTATGCATCAGCAACAGGAGTTAGAGAAACTGCCCTTGAAATGTTAGAGCTACACCCGACTATCGATAGTGCTTTGAGATTAATTCCAGCTGCAGAATTAACAAGTGAGAAAGTATATGATTGCGCAATACAGGGAGATAAAATAGCCTTGGAGATTTTTCAGTTTACAGGCCAACTACTTGGTGAAGCGTTGGCAAACTTTGTAATGTTCTCTTCTCCTGAAGCCATCGTTTTATTTGGCGGACTTACCAAAGCTGGAGACCTTATTTTAAATCCTACGCAGGAAGCAATGGAAGCTAATCTTTGCCAAGTATTCAAGAATAAAGTAAAGCTGGTGTTCAGTAATTTAAAAGAAGCGGATGCTGCCATTCTTGGCGCAAGTGCGCTAATTTGGGAAGTTTAATTTCTCAGCTGTATAATAAAGACTCCTGGCACAGCTCGTTCTCCCTCCTTATCAGAAGGAGTTATTGTTTGTTTTCCATTGATTAACAAACAGGAACTTCCACCTCCGTCTAGGTTAATCGCCTCAATACAACCTAATTCAATTAATAATTGAGCCGTTTCTTTCAAGGTGGCACCTTCCGCAATACCCGGACGTCGACCCTCTATAGCTAAAATAACCAACTTGGAATCAGCAGTGTAACCGATAGCTGATCGTGGATGTTTGTCATCAATTGCCTTACCTGCAAACTTCATTTCAAAATCATTGGCTATTGCAATCTCGCCATATTGCACTAACACAGGTCCCCCACCAACCGCCGTTTGCATTTTCCAATTTTTTGCGATTTGATTATTAGCCCTTATAGTTTTTAAAAATGTTTGTTTTGAAAAAATCGCAGCGCTGTCTTTTAGGGGTCTTACAGGTTGTTGAATAACCAACGGATAGTTGGAAAAAGAGTCAGTGTATACCCAAGCCACATCTGGCTTGCGAAAACGATTAATACCTAAAGCACTTCCAATAGGATGTCGCCAGGTCATGGTATCTTTTCCCTTTCCGGCAATGGAATGGACCTGAAAGGCTAGTTGCTTTCCGTCTTTAACTACACTATTTAAATTTTGATGCGTAGTAAAAGAAAAGAAACTAGTATTCAGAATCGCTAATGGCTTATTATTTTTTTGAAAAAACGCAGACGGGGTTAATCTTCTTTTAAAAGTAGTATCAACTGTAAAATCAATTGATCGATCGTTCAACTCAACAATAAGCGCATAGGCGATAAAAGGCTTCTGATTAAGCGGTGAAGTCGTTTTAAAAAGTTTTGCGGAATTCGGAAGAGGTTGATAAAGACTGTCCACGTTAACCCAGTTCCTTTGACCAAAGGAACAGATAGTCAGCAGTGAAAAGTACAAACAGTGCACTATCTTTTTCATAGGTTCAGATTGAACGGCTGGCAAGCCATTGATTTTTTCCAAATCCAGGTATCACGTGTTTTTCGCTATGGTAAGAAGAACGAACAAGAGGTCCACTTTCTACATAATCCAACCCAAGTTGGTAGCCAATTTCCCTGTATTCTGCAAACTCATCAGGATGAACAAATCGGTTAACTGGTAAATGTTTTTTGGTTGGTTGCAAATATTGGCCAATGGTAACTACATCACAGCCATTTTCCTTAAGGTCTTGCAACGTTTGAATTACTTCTTCTTTCTCTTCTCCTAATCCTAACATGATTCCACTTTTGGTTCGCATGCCCCCCTCTTTCAAAATACGGATCACTTCCATACTTCTCCAGTATTTGGCCTGTACACGTACCTGCCTAGTCATTCGCTCAACAGTTTCAATATTATGACTTACTACTTCAGGCACTGCATCAATTATTCGTTGTATATCGTCTTTACGCCCTTTAAAATCAGGAATTAACGTTTCCAAGGTTGTCTCGGGAGATAGCGTTTTGACTGCTTTGATCGTGTTATTCCATACTATTGAACCGCCATCAGGCAGTTCATCACGATCCACAGAAGTGATTACCGCATGCTTTACTTTCATGAGCAAAATGGCCTCAGCCACTCGTTGTGGCTCATCCCAATCCACCGCATCTGGCCTGCCTGTGGCCACAGAGCAAAATCCGCAACTACGCGTACAAATATTTCCTAAAATCATGAAAGTGGCGGTACCAGCCCCCCAGCACTCCCCCATATTTGGGCAATTGCCACTCTCACAGATAGTATGTAATTTATGCTGATCAACCAACTGCCGCACATGCTTATAGTTCTCACCAATGGGGAGTTTGACACGTAGCCAATCCGGCTTTTTACGATGTGAAGAGGTGATAGAATCAACAGTTGGTGCAGACATGCTACAAAGGTAACATTTCACTACTTTCTTCGGCCAAACACCAGCGCAATATGTGCCTGGAAGAATAAAGACTTATTTTTTTGAAGGGCCATAATAGGAACGTTGCCAGCAAAATATTCTGCGCTGCAACCTATCTCAAGCGCACTGACCACTTCGTTAAATCTTCCGTAATCAAACCGCAAGGAGGACTTGACAAAACCTCCAGGTTTAAGTTTCAACTCGTTCCATCCACGCCAAAATCCCCCAGCTCCCAATATGGCAGGTCCCAGGAACAAAATTGAATCCTGTGAACTATACTTGATAAATTTAGTATTGGGGCCATTGGGGTCCTCCACTTCAACATAGTAGGGTTTGAGTAAACCTAAGGATAAACCTCCGTGATAAAGGAGCGACACCGCTACTCCGTTTTTATTTCCTTTTTGCCCTAATAATCGCTGTTGACCGATACTAAATGAGGCTTGATAAAAATTATTAACCTTTCCATAGATATAAGGATTGCTGATAAACAAGAAAGGATTCGACAGATTTTGAAATTTATTTTCCTTTGGATGCTTAATCTCCGTCAAATCGAATCGATACAAATTGTTTTTTAAAGGTGTTTTTGCAGTACCTAATTCATAAAAAAGTCCATACCCATTAGATCGAGCCTGAAATCCAAACACACTATGCTTAGTGTAAACCAGCGTTCCTTCTTCCGCCTGGCGAATTAAGGCGTTTATTTTTTTTCTCTTTTCAGCTCGGCGTTCATCTTTTTGAGAAAACTGTCCATACGAAACCTTGGTCAATAAGGCTAGTGAACAAACAAAAAGGAATATAAATAAGCTACGCACCACTTTCATTTATCAATGAAACGTAAATTTATGAAAATTATTGAGAATGACTTCAACCGTTTACTACCAGGGAAATCTTCGAACTAGCTGTACGCATCAGCAAAGTGGCTCCAAAATAGATACAGACGCCCCTGTTGACAATCATGGCAAGGGTGAACTATTTTCTCCCACAGATCTATTAGCAACAAGTTTAGCGGCATGTATGCTAACGGTAATGGGAATTAAAGCCAAAAGCATGGACACCAGTATAGAAAACGTATGCATTGAGGTTGAAAAAATTATGGCGAGTGATCCCAGAAGAGTTAGCGAAATCAAACTAAATGTGAAAATACCTTCCTCACTAATCAACCTGGAGAATAGAAGTAAGGTTATTCTGAAAAAAACGGCAGAGACCTGTCCAGTTTTAAATAGTATACATCCCGAGATTAAAGTTGTGATAAACTGGAATGAATGGACTAATTAAAAGCTTGTAAATACTGTAACACTCTACTGATAGGCAGTCCCATCACATTATAAAAATCACCTTTAATTGACTGTATGCCTACGACTCCTATCCATTCTTGAATAGCATAGCTGCCCGCTTTGTCAAATGGTTTGTACCGATCAACATAAAATTCAATTTGGTCAATTGTCAATGAGTGAAAAGCAACTTCAGTTATATCGTGAAAAGAGAACTCTTTTTCTCCTTGCAGAATCACCACACCCGTAATAACACGATGCGTAGACCCTGAAAGAGCTAGCAGCATACTAACTGCCTCTTCGCGATGCACAGGCTTGCCAAGGATATGATCACCCAATAAAACAATGGTGTCTGCAGCAAGTATAATAGGACAACCATTTTGTTGCTGCTGAACTGCCTTCGCCTTTTTTGTGGCAATAAAAACTGGAACATCAACAGGTGATAAATCGGAGGGAAAGGACTCCTCGACGTCACTAACAACTACAGTAAACGGGACTTCAGCCCATTCCAATAATTGCTTTCGACGCGGAGATTGAGAAGCTAAAATAATTGATTGCATATTATCTACTATAAAAGAAAATCATGGAAATAATCCCAGCTAGTAAAAGCCACTTCATCCGCGCACTTAGCTTACCAAAATCTTTAGAAGTAATGGATTTAGTTAACTTTTTAAATAAAAAGAAAATTGGAACAAGAACAAAGCCAAACGAATACAAAAAAGCGATCCGCATTTTAAGTTGTAGCAAATATACCATCACGAAAATAACAAGTAGCGCCAAAATGACTACCCAACTAGCAATAAAAGTTCGGGTTAAAACTATGCCCCACATGATTGGCAGTGTTTTGCAACCATGCCGACGATCACCGTCCTGATCCTCCACATCTTTAATCAATTCCCGAATAAAGGTGGATAGAAAAGCAAACCCGGCATATAAAATAGTAAGCTGATAAAAAATGGATTGGCTTTTATCAGCTCCCCGAATAAGCTGCATGGGATCCATTTTTGATAAAAAAAAGATAACAATGACCCAAGCCACTAAAAAAGATATGATGATATTTCCAATTAGTAGTGTCTTTTTAAAACGAACGGAATAAAACCAAAGTAAAAAGATCACTCCCAGGTTCAAAAAGACAAGGTAACTCTGTTGGATTGATCGAGTAGCTAAAAAAGTAAAGACTAATCCAGCTGCATTAAAAATGAAATGCAAAAAAATAGAGCCTCTCTTGGAAATTAATTTCCCGATTACCAACCGAGATGGCTTATTTATTTGATCAATATCAACATCAAAATAATCATTGATAATATAACCGGCAGCAGCAATAAAAATAGATGCAAAAACCAGAAATACAAATTGTCGGGTATCATCGAAGGTTAGAAATGGCCGATATAGCGGCTCGTAGATACAGTATTGCAACAATAGTTGAGTAAGTGCAATAAAAATAAGATTAGGAAGACGAATCAGTCTAAAAAAGCCGGCAATCACTTTTACGAGTGGCATAAGAAAACTACAAGGATGAAACCATCTCCAAATGCTCCCAATCTCCCCGCGCTTTCATTACTTTTTCTAGGACATCCCTAACACATCCCTTTCCACCAGCATAAGGAGATATATAAGAAGAGATACTTTTAATTTCATCAACGGCATCTGCAGGAGAGCAAGGGAGACCGCACACCATCATCGCAGCGTAATCGGGCATATCATCCCCCATGTAAAGTACCTCATTCGATTGTAAAGAATTTTGTTTGATTAAATCCTGTAACAATTTTCTTTTATCCTGTACATTCATCAAAACAGACTCTATACCCAATTTATTTAATCTTTCCACCCCCGGTTCCGAAACAGAACCAGAAATCACCATAATACGATAGCCCTTTTTTATAGCCAATTGTAGGGCATAACCATCCTTTATATGCATCGTACGAACGGGCATCTGATTAGGTAATAAAATCAGCGTTCCATCTGTAAGCACTCCGTCCATGTCAAAAACGAATGTTGTTATCTCTTTAAAAGAGGGCGTACCAGACATATATTACTTTTGATTATCTCTCCATTCATACACCCATGAACTCTGGATCATCTCCAGATGACCTTCATTGCTTTCTTCACGGGTACCTGTAAATCCAGGAATTTCCAATATCCACTCCAACAGATCGGTGAAACGGATCCGGTAAATTTTGCTTTCGGTAAATTCATCCCCAAAACGTTCGTAAAGTTTCAGGGCGATATCTTCATGATCGCTCCAACCAATAGGGGGTTCAAAATGTGTCATACAGTTTTATTATTCGCCTAAAAATTGCGTCTGATCAGGAATAGTAACTTCGAGAGCCCCAGCCCCCTTCAATAGCACACATTGACAACCCAACCTCGAGTTAAGTCGGGGATTAACAGCTCTGTCGATGAAATCTTCTTCCTTATCACTAATCTCTTCTAAAAAATTATCACCATTATTAATATACAGGTGGCAAGTGCTACACGCACAAACCCCACCACAATTATGATGAAGTTCAATATTATTAGATAATGCAACCTCTAGGATGCTCTGACCTGGCTCAACATGCTCCAAAACCACAGGAGAAAGGCCTGCCTGTTCAAAATTAAATTGGATTGTATACATAGCGATGCAAAGGTAAAACTAAAACAAAGAAGAGGGCAAGATGTTGGGTTTAAATTAATTTTTCCTATTCTTGCCTAACTTGCGTCCACTTTATACGATAATTATTTATACACATGGCTAAGAATTTACTGATTGTTGAGAGCCCAGCAAAAGCTAAAACGATTGAGAAAATCCTGGGAAAAGATTTTCAGGTAAAGAGTTGCTTTGGCCATATTCGTGACTTGGAAAAAGCGGGAATGGGCATTGACCTAGAAAAAGAATTTGAACCTCGATATATTGTTTCTGCCGACAAAGAAAAAGTAGTTAAAGAATTAACTTCCCTTGCCAACAAATCAAAGGAAGTTTGGCTCGCAACGGATGAGGATCGTGAAGGAGAAGCAATCAGTTGGCACTTATGTGAAGTATTGGGATTGGACCCTAAAAAAGCAAAACGCATTGTTTTTCACGAAATCACTAAACCTGCTATTGAAGCTGCTGTAAAAAAACCCCGAAATGTCGATATGCATTTAGTCATGGCACAACAGGCCAGAAGGGTTTTAGACAGAATCGTTGGCTTTGAATTAAGCCCAGTCTTATGGCGGAAAATGAGTATGCGAAATAACCTAAGTGCGGGTCGTGTACAAAGTGTTGCAGTGCGATTAATTGTTGAAAGGGAAAGGGAAATCAATAGTTTCAAACCTGCAAGTCAATTTAAAATAGAAGCTACTTTCACTGCAAAAGATGAAGATAATAGAGAGGTAACATTTGTTGCAGAAGGTAAAAAGCAAAACTCTGCTAATGATGCGGATGGCTTTTTGAAAAAATGTGTAGGTGCCACCTATAACGTTTCTTCAATTCAGGTTAAACCGGGTAAACGCTCCCCTGCCCCTCCATTTACGACCTCGACACTACAGCAAGAAGCATCAAGAAAATTGGGGTACGGCGTATCGAGAACCATGTTGATAGCCCAAAAATTATATGAAAACGGGTATATCACTTACATGCGTACGGATAGTGTGAACTTAAGTGACACTGCACTAGCTGATATCACACAAACAGTTCATTCGCAATACGGAAAGCAATACCACCAATTCAGAAAATTCAAGAATAAAAATGAATCGGCGCAGGAAGCCCACGAAGCCATTCGTCCCACTTACATGAACAACGCCTCCATTAAAGAAACAGAATGGGTCCGTTTATATGAATTAATCTGGAAAAGGACGATGGCCAGTCAAATGGCAGATGCAGTGCTAGAAAAAACAACCGCACGCATCAGTATCTCAAAACAGCAAGAAGAATTAGTCGCGTCAGGTGAGGTTTTGAAATTTGATGGCTTCTTAAAAGTATATCGAGAAGGACGAGATGATGAGGAAAATGAACAAGAAGAAGGAATGTTGCCACCCCTCAAAGTAGGCCAGGAACTCCCTTTAAAAGAAATGAAAGCGATTGAGCGTTTTGATCGCCCTGCACCACGTTATACCGAAGCATCCTTAGTAAAAAAGCTAGAGGAACTTGGAATTGGAAGACCCTCTACCTACGCTCCTACTATCACAACAATCTTAAAGCGAGGGTATGTAGAGAAAAGAGACAAGGAAGGCATACAAAGAATCTATCAAGTACTCCTTTTAAAAAAAGACCAAATCACTAAATTAACCGAACAGGAAAATACAGGTGCGGAAAAATCAAAATTGTTTCCCTCTGATTTAGGCCTGGTAGTAACTGATTTTCTATTACAGTATTTTGATGATGTAATGGACTACGGTTTTACAGCCAAAATAGAAAGTGAGTTTGATGAAGTAGCCGCAGGCAAATTGAAGTGGAATCGAATGATAAAAGACTTTTATAAGCCTTTTAAAAAAGATGTTGATAAGACGATTGAAACAGCGGAACGAATTAAAGGAGAAAGAGAACTTGGAACAGACCCGGAAACCGGCAAACCTGTTATTGCACGAATGGGAAGATATGGCGCAATGATACAAATTGGGAAAGCCGACGAAAACGAAAAACCAAGATTTGCTAAAGTACCTACGGGCCAAAGTATTGAAACAATCACCTATGAAGAAGCTCTTTCACTGTTTGGAGCACAAGGTCCCATGGGCCAATTTGAAAATAAAGATGTATTGGTTAATGTGGGAAGATTCGGTCCTTATGTAAAATGGGGAGACGATTTTATCTCTTTACCAAAAGGGACTGATCTAGGAACAATCGATTTCATAAAAGCAGTTGAATATATTAAAGCCAAACAAAAAGCAGATGCACCTGTTGGCACCTTTCAAGAAAAACCAATTATAAAAGGAAGCGGAAGATTCGGTCCATTTATAAAATGGGATGGGATATTTATCAACGTGCCTCGGAAATATGATTATGCTAATCTGAGCGACTCAGACATGAAAGAGCTCATCGAATCTAAGATCAAAAAAGAAGCCAACCGATATATTCACAGATGGCCAGAAGCCAAGATTGCTCTTGAAAATGGTAGATGGGGTCCTATGATCCGGTTTGGCAAAAAAATGATTTACTTGCCCAAAAAAGAAGATGGCAACAGAGTTACGGCTACAGAAGCCTCTGCCATGACATTGGATAATATCAAAGAAATTATAGAAACCCAATTCCCAGGATCATTTTCTAAAAAGAAATCTGTTGCTTCCAAAAAACCAACAGGGAAAACGCCAAAGAAAGCGGCTAAAAAGAAATAATCCATGAAGCGCAATTATTGGGAAAATATGGCCTCCTCTTATCAAGAGGAAATATTTGATGTTCTTCAGCAAGACAAAAAGAAGTTATTAGTACGGGCTATTCGGAAATATTCAAAACCAAGTCAACAGGTTATTGATATTGGTTGCGCAGTAGGTAAATGGCTACCTGTACTTTCCCCAGTGTTTAAAAAAGTTATTGCGCTGGATATTTCAATTAATAATCTAAAAATTGCCCAACGGCTACACCCCACTCTTGAAAATGTCGATTACAAAAGAGCCGACATGAGTAATCCAGCTTTACGTGTGCCCAAAGTTGAGTTTGGAATTTGCATAAACGCCATTCTTACCCCCCATGCAAAAGATAGATTGATATTTTTTAACAATTTAAAAAAGTGTATCAAACCAAATGGATTTTTGGTACTCACTATCCCCTCCCTTGAATCATATTTGCTGACTAGAATTGTGCAGCAACAATTCAATATTGACAAAAAAGAGTTTTCGGAGTCCATAACCGGTAAAAAAGCACTCATTAAATGGAAAAATCTTATTCAAGGCGTGGGCGAGATCGATCAAGTGCCTCACAAACATTTTTTAAAGGAAGAGCTAATACTCATGCTGAAAAAATCAGGTTTTGATGTTTTAGAAATCAAAAAAATTGAATACCCCTGGACTACCGAATTTAATCGACCTCCTCGTTGGTTACACTCCCCCAAACCTTGGGATTGGATGGTGGTTGCAAAAAAAGATTAATTCAGTTTTTCAAGACCTGTGGAAAAGTTTCACTTCTTTATTTGATTAACCTATAAGAAATTGTGGTATGGCGAAAACAGACGAAATAGCTGCGCTATACACATTAATTGACGACCCCGATGAAGAGGTGTTTGGAGTCGTATCAGATAGAATCGTCAATTATGGCACCCCCATTATTCCAACGCTTGAACATTGGTGGGAAACGACTCCCAATGAACAAGTCCAAAACCGAATTGAGAATTTAATTCATCGCTTACAGTTAAGAGATCTTCGCAGAAATTTCACAGACTGGAAGCATTCACCCCGTCCGGAACTTTTTACCGGTGCCCTCCTCTGTGCAACATTTCATTTTCCAGAATTAGCCTCTGCACCAGTTATTGCAGACTTGGAGAAATTACGAAGAAACATATGGCTTGAATTAAACAATTATCTTACCCCATTAGAGCAGGTAAACGTGTTTCATAATATTCTCTATGGATATTACGGATTACGCTCTATTCCTCGTGATGAATGCAAGCCTGAGCACTTTTTAATTAATAAAATAATCGACAGTAAAAAAGGAGCACAAGCTGGTAATGGATTGCTTTATCTAATTCTTTGTGAACAATTGGATTTACCGGTGCGAGTAATTCAGCTTCCCAACCAATTTATCCTTGCTTATATTAAAAATGGTAATATAGAAGATAGCCGTCGTGCTGAATTTTTTATGGACCCAACGGGGGGACAAATTTATACGCACAAAGACATAGAAACGTATTTTAAAAGAATCAATGAGCCGTTAGCGCCTAGTTACCTACAACCTTTATCTAATACGGGAACGATTGCCAAATTAATTGATGAACTTTCTACCTCCTATGATTCATCAAAAGAAGCACAGAAAATTATTGAACTGCAAGAACTCTCTGCTTTCTTGAAAAGTTAGTATATCAGAGTACAAGATCCCATCCCTCTCGGTATTCTCGCTTAACAAACTGATTCGCTTCATCAAAATTAGTCACACGCATGGAGGCAGCATCCCATAATAATTTTTTTCTTCCTACGTATTTATCCTCCCAACCCTTCAATTTTGGATTTTTAATCATCCAGCTACGGATGGCAAGATTACCCATCAAAATACTTTCGGTAAATGGACCAGCATACTCAAAAGGCGAACTCGTAATGCCTTTACCATAACCGGCAATGCATGCATTGACCCATTGCTGGTAATGGCCTTCTGGAACACGTTGTAGGGTTGGTTTAGGTAACGTTGTTTCCTTCATTAAACGGGTTGGCAAAAGCCTCGGATTGGCGCCATAGCAGTCTAACAACATTTTTCCCTTTGTGCCAATTAATAAAACTCCCCCATCCCAATTTCCAAATGGTTCCTCTGGAGATAACTCTTCTGGACGTGGAGGTAAAAGTCCTCCATCGTACCAAGAAACTTTTATTGACCCTTCTCCATCTGTTCGTGGATAATGTAAGTGTATGATCGAAGAAGGCGGACATGCATCAATGTTTGGAGTATCATTCCACATTTCCCTCCAAATCGTTGCAACGCTGCATTCTGCGGAAGAAGGATACAAAATGGGTAAAATTCGATAAATAGGATCCATGATATGACAGGCCATATCTCCCAGCGCACCCGTTCCAAAAGCCCACCAACCTCTCCAATTAAAGGGCAGGTAAGCAGGGTTATAAGGTATTTTTTTAGCGGGTCCTAACCATAAATCCCAATCTAATTCTGTGGGCACAGAATACTCGCCGGTTGGAGTAGGTATTCCCTGCGGCCACACGGGTCTATTTGTCCATGCATGCGCCTCCACAATATCTCCAATAAGGCCTGCTTGGTACATCTCTTTTGCGGTGCGCACCCCATCTCCTGAGCCGCCTTGATTACCCATTTGCGTAACCACCTTGTATTTTTTTGCCGCTTGCGTTAAAATTCTTGCTTCATAAATATCATGGGTCAAAGGTTTTTGAGTATACACATGCTTTCCTAAATGCATAGCAGCTAATGTTGCTACCGCATGCATATTATCAGGGGTAGAAATTGTACAAGCATCAATTGTATCCTTTTCCTTAGCCAACATTTCACGGAAGTCCTTATAATAGCTTGCCTTTTCAAATGACTTTCGAGAGCGTGCAGCTTGTCTATCATCCACATCACAAAGTGCCACGATATTTACGAAAGGACTTTTTGCGATACTGGCAAGATCACCAGCACCCTGTCCTCCTACACCAATACCCGCTACATTTAATTTATCGCTAGGTGCAATAAATCCATTTCCAAGTACATGTCGAGGAATTATAAACCAACCTGCGGTAGCTAATGAAGTTTGCCTGATAAAATCTCTTCGGTTTTTTGAAATAGGAGGCATACAATAAATTTAAAATAGATATTTATTTTAAGTAACTGCTTTCAAAGGCAAGGGGCAATAATAAACGAGTAGAATCAATGATCAATACTTCTCCTGTTTCACCACCTAATAACAACCGAATGGGCATACTCACTCTATTTTCAAACTCAACTAAAGCTTGACGACACATCCCACAAGGGGATACCGGAATATTACTTTTTCTATTTTGAGTTTGGTAGGTTATTGCCATTGTATCGATAGGAATGTCGGGATGTTGAGAAGCAATTATTCCTAGCAAAACTCGTTCTGCGCAGACGCCCACCGGATAGGAAGCATTTTCCTGGTTTGATCCAGTTAGGATGATTCCAGATTTTAATCTGGCAGCTGCACCCACTAAGAAATTGGAATATGGTGCATAGGCATGAGAAGAAGCATTCCAGGCATGGCGCATCAATTCCTGATCTTCTGACTTTAAATGATCTTGGGAGGAAACTCGTGTATATTCAAACTGATAGTTCTCTTTTTTCATAGAATAGCTTAGGAAAGAAAGATGCCCCTTGAAGGGGCATCTAAAGTTAAGTTATTTGATCTTTTTGAACAATCTGTTCCATCGTGGGCCATTTTCCCAACTAAACCAAATTAGCCAGGCTTTGCCTACAATTCGGTCCTCAGGAACAAATCCCCAAAATCTGGAATCCTGGGAACCATGACGATTATCACCCATCATCCAATAATAATTCATCTTAAACGTATAAGAGTTGGCAGGTTTACCGTTTAGAAAAATTTGACCATTTGACTTATAAAGATCATTTTTCTCATACACTCTAATAACACGTTCATACAATGAATAGGTAGAGTCGGTTAACGGGATAGAACCTCCTTTAGCGGGAATCCAAATAGGACCATAATTATCCTTGGTCCATTTAAAATAAGTTGTATCATAAGGATATACATCGCCGGAAGTTGTTCGAGGATCCAAATCATTTACGGCACTGGTTTCATAGGGCTCGTCATCAGGAACAAGTGGGCCATCCAAAAATTTTTGCTGCCGAAATTGCTCCACTTTGTTGTAGGGTAAATTAATAATATAACGCCCACTCATATCTACTCCAAATTCTGTAGTATTAAAATCCTCCTTCATGATTTCTGGATCTAAAGGAATCGATGAACGAAATGAATAGGTATACTGAGCATCAGGAGGAGGAATAACTTGTTTTCCATCTATCATCAATTGTCCTTTACGTAAACTTAGTCTATCACCAGGAACAGCTACACAACGCTTGATGTAATTATCCGTCTTATCATTGGCATGAACGGCAAGGGGATACGATGTGGGGTCGCTTAATACTATTTTTCTTCCTTCGTCAATGTTGCCATTTCCTAATCGGCGACAAACATCATAGTATGGATCTTTTGACTGATACGCTGGTAAATTAATGACCGTATCTCCAGCAGGAAAGTTGAATACAACAGCGTCATTTCTAGTAACAGGGGAAGCAAACCACCGGATATAAGGGAGCGAGGCAACCTGAGTATATGATTTTTTACTAGAGCCAAATGGAAGATAATTATGTACAAAAGGTACAGCCAAGGGGGTATTAGGAATTCGGGGACCATAACTCAGTTTGCTGACAAAAAGAAAATCATTGACCAGCAAACTTTTTTCCATAGATCCAGAGGGAATAGTATACGCTTCAAAGACAAATGTGCGAATGAGTGTTGCTGCAACAATAGCAAATACCGCTGCATCAAACCACTCTCTCCACGATGGCTTACGATGTTGTAGCACGGCCTCTTGACCAAAGAACTTCAAGTCTTTTTGAGTAGACAACCAAGTGAAATAAAAAGGAGCAAAAATTGCGGCAGCACAGTGATCTCCCAACGAAAAGCGGCCAAATACTTTTGAAAACTCAATAAAAATTCCAGGTGTGATAAACCAACCAATCACAGGAATGAATTGCCAAAAAACCCAATGCGCAGGTCTGCCAGCAATTTTTTGCATTAAAAAAGTATTATAGAAAGGCACATAGGCTTTCCAGGATTCAATACCTGCCTTTTCAAATAATTTGGATAAACCAAATGATGGAAGTAAAACGAGTAGTAAACTGACAAGGTATACCACAAAAAAGTGTTGTAGAGGCATATTATTTTAATTGATACATAACTTCCTTCACTAACTTGACCGTGCTACTCACGGTAGGCAATGCAGCAGCTACAAGATTTGGCGCATAGTGCAAAGGCGCATCCGCAGCAGTGATTCTACGAATGGGTGCATCCAAATAATCAAATCCTTCTTTTTGAATTCTATAGGAAAGTTCTGATGAAACAGATGCAAAGGGCCATTGCTCTTCTATAATTACCAAACGATTCGTTTTTTTGACACTTTCTAAAACGGTATGCCAATCTAAGGGACGTATAGAACGGAGATCAATAACTTCTGCGCTTATTCCTTCTTTTTCTAACTCTTCTGCAGCACCCAATGCAACTTTCATCATCTTATTAAATGAAACCAGCGTTACATCCCTACCTGATTTTTTGATATCAGCTTTTCCTAATTCTATATAGTATTCCTCGTCAGGTACTTCTGTTTTATCTCCATACATTAATTCACTTTCCATAAAAACAACTGGATCTTCTTCGTAACGTAAAGCTTGCTTCAAAAGACCCTTGGCATCATACCCATTACTAGGAGAAACCACTTTAATACCCGGAATATTAGCATAAAGCGACTCAAAAGCAGTAGAGTGCTGGGCTCCCAGTTGACCCGCAGAGCCATTGGGACCTCTAAAAACAATGGGACAACTTATTTGTCCGCCACTCATTGCCAACATTTTAGAAGCCGTATTTAAAATTTGATCTAAAGCCAAAACAGCAAAGTTCCAGGTCATAAATTCAACAATGGGACGCAATCCATTTTGAGCTGCACCAACACCAATTGCAGTAAAGCCCAACTCAGAAATTGGTGTATCAATAACCCGCTTATATCCAAATTCTGCCAGCATCCCCTGACTAACTTTATAAGCGCCATTATACTCAGCAACCTCTTCTCCCATCAAAAAAATGCGTTCGTCTCTACGCATCTCTTCTGACATCGCTTCACGAAGAGCTTCTCTAAAAGGAATAATCCTGGTCATAAACACTTGATTTTTAGCTTTGCAAATGTAAGCAGCCCTCTGAAGATATCCTAAACCAAGGTAGTTTTGAGTAAGAATTAACTTGTTATTGCGGGGAGCCGAAGTGTCACACCCTACCTTTGCTTTCCTATGAAAAATGTTAAACTTATTGAAGTTCCTTCAGAAATTGGTGCCGGAACCCGAGGTGCCAGCTTGGGAGTAGAGGCGATCAAAATCGCAGCACTTGATTTCATGAGTAACTTTTTTATTCACTTCCCCTCCGAAAAAATTCAAACAGAAAACAGACTTCTGCACGAGCCCATTGAATCTCCTTATGCCAAGCGAATTAAAGGGATGCACACCATGTATGAGCGGGTGTCTAAATCCGTTGCAGACACGATCAAGAATAATTTTTTTCCCGTAGTAATAAGTGGGGATCATGCTACCTCTGGTGCTACCATTGCTGGTATTCGCATAGCTAAACCCAAAAGTAAACTAGGTGTAATATGGATTGATGCACACGCTGATCTACATACTCCCTACACTACTCCATCCGGCAACATGCATGGTATGCCCATGGCTATCTCCCTTGGAATTGATAATAAGGAATCGGCCATTCACAAACCTGATACTGTTACAATCGAATTCTGGAATAAACTAAAACAGCTTGGTAAAATAAGTCCGAAAGTACTCCCAGAAAACGTTGTTTTTATCTCACTCCGAGATTTTGAGAAGGAAGAAAAAAATTTACTCGACCGCCTTGGTATTAAAAAGATTTCCACGAAAGAAATCAGAAGTAAAGGAGCAGAAAATATTGTTCGTTCAACTTTTAGATACCTAGCAGATTGCACTGATATCTATTTATCTTTTGACGTAGATTGTTTAGATGCAGCAATCTCTAAAGGAACGGGCACTCCTGTTGGAAACGGATTAAGAGAGCGAGAGGCCGAAGACTTGGTCAGTAAGTTCATGCAAAACAGAAAAATATGCTGCTTCGAAATAACAGAGGTAAATCCCACGTTGGATAAAGAAAATCTTATGGCAGAAATCGCATTCAATATTCTACAGCGAAGTGTCAACATTTTAATGATGAACTAAACCGGTCGAAAAGTTTTACGAAGGCCTTCCTCAAAATTAGTAGGGTTAAACCCCAACACAGAGCGTGCTTTATTGATTTGCAGCCCGGTCATCAGGGGTCGTCTTGCAGGTTGATTAAAGTTGGATGAATTGGTTCGTACAATTAATCCTGCATCTAAACCAAGAAAATCAGCAGCTCGGGTCGCCATTTGGTAAGGAGTTAAAACTTCCTCTCCACAAATGTTGAAAACCCCTTGTGCTTGTTTATTCATCATACTGATTATACCTGTGACTAAATCCTCCACAAAAGTTGGTGTCCGTACCTGGTCATCAACTACCTGATAAGATTCTCCCCCCTTTAATTTCTCCTGGACAATTGATAATAAATTAGAACGCCCAGTCATAGGCATACCATAAACCAGAACTGTTCGAACAATTGACCAGTGAGATAGATATTCTTCTACCCACTTTTCAGCATCTAGCTTTGTTTTACCGTAATGATTAATAGGATTTCTCGTTGCGTCTTCTGCATAATTTCCAGTAATGCCATCAAATACAAAATCAGTTGAGATATAGTTAAAAGGAATATTCTTTTCACTAGCTCCTTGCAACAGATGAAAGGTTCCTAGCGTATTAATTTGAGTAGCCAACTCTTTTTTTTCTTCACACTCATCAGGCTTACCCATGGCAGCCGCATGAATGATATAGTCGGGAGAAGTTTGACGGACAACATTGCTGGACTGTTCTGCAGATACCAAGTCAAGGGGCAGATAACTAAACCCCATAATTCCATTAAATGGAAGTCTGCAATTTCCCCTACTGGTAGCCACTACTTCATGCCCATTATCAAGCAGCCTTTTGCAAAGGTAAAATCCTAAAAAACCGTTTGCGCCTGTAACAAGCACTCTCATAGGGCAAAGCTAAAGAAAACACGTACCTTTAAGCCTCAATTTTTCCAGATGAATTCTAAAGTGACCCGAATAGGCGTTTTAACCTCGGGCGGCGACTCTCCAGGCATGAATGCAGCCATCCGTGCTGTAGTAAGAACCGGTCTTTATTATGGACTTGAAGTGTATGGTATTTTGAGAGGCTATCAAGGATTGATCGAAGATGACATGTTCAAAATGAATGGTCGCTCGGTAGCCAATATTATTCAAAGAGGCGGGACGGTATTAAAAACGGCGCGCTGCTTAGAATTTATGGAGAAAGAGGGCAGGCAAAAAGCCTACGACAATTTGAAAAAAAGAGGAATTGACGGGCTGGTAGTAATTGGAGGGGATGGATCATTTCGTGGAGCTTGTAAACTCAGTAGTGAGTTTAACATTCCCTGTGTTGGCATAGCCGGCACTATCGACAAAGACATTTCAGGCACAGATTTTACAATTGGATTTGACACAGCAGTTAACACCGCAGTAGAAGCGATTGATAAGATCAGGGATACAATGGATGCACATGACCGCGTGTTTGTAATAGAAGTAATGGGAAGAGATGCGGGCTACATCGCCCTTCACAGCGGTATTGCCACAGGGGCAGAAAATATTTTAATCCCGGAGAGAAAAACTGATATCAATAGTATCATTAAATCGCTCAAAGAGAAAGAGCGAAGGAAAAAAATGGTAAACCTGATTGTAGTTGCAGAAGGAGATGATTTTGGAGGGGCCAATGAAGTAAGCAAAGTATTGAAGGAAAATTTACCCAAAGCAGAAATCAGGGTATGTATTCTTGGACACATACAACGAGGAGGATCGCCCAGTTGTATTGACAGGATTATTGCCAGCAGAATGGGGTATCATGCGGTGGAAAGTCTTATGCAAGGACGATTCAATGTGTTTGTTGGAATTTTAAATAATAAGATGAATTATATCCCCCTTGAGCAAGCCGTTAAATCAAAAGGAAAGATCAGTGATGAGTGGTTGCATATCGTAAAAATCTTAGCGAGCTAGATTAATAATGAATTTATGGCTAAACATATAGAAAAATACCTGCATCAAGAATATGATAATGAAGCAGGAAGATTACATGCGTATAAACGAACTAAAATTGTTGCTACAGTAGGACCGGCCTGTGATACCTACGATAAGTTATTAGAGCTTGTCAAAGCTGGCGTGAATGTTTTTCGACTCAATTTCTCTCACGGTTCGCACCAAGACAAGGCTAAGACTATTGAATTCATCCAGCAAATCAATAAAACACAACCTTACAGTATTGCCATTCTAGCTGATTTGCAAGGACCAAAATTACGAGTGGGTGAATTGGAAGGTGGTTCCATTGAACTGATACCAGGAGATGAATTCTTATTCACAAATGAAAAAATCATTGGAACAAAAAGTAGAATTTTTGTTTCCTATGACAACCTTCATCAGGATGTGAAAAAAGGGGAAAAGATTTTATTAGATGACGGGAAGCTAGAAGTAGTGGTAGAAGAAATCACGCCTTCAAATGACGTGTGTGTTAAGGTATTGCTGGGTGGTACCTTATTTCCCAAAAAAGGGGTAAACTTACCTGATACCAACATTTCACTACCTGCACTAACTGCAAAAGATCTGACAGACTTAGATTTCATTTTTCAGCACCCCATTGACTGGATTGCTTTATCGTTTGTGAGATCCCCTGATTGCATTAATAACCTGAAAGATCTAATTCGAAAAACTAAACATAATGCGAAAGTTATCGCAAAAATCGAAATGCCTCAAGCGGTCAAGCATCTTCGAGAAATAATTAGAGAGAGTGATGGCATTATGATTGCACGTGGTGATCTTGGTGTTGAACTACCCATTGAAGAAGTTCCACTTATACAAAAAGATATTATCAAAAAATGTATCCATCGCGCAAAACCTGTTATAGTAGCTACGCAGATGATGGAAAGCATGATTGAACGTACAAAACCCAACAGAAGTGAGGTAACCGACGTGGCCAATGCGGTCCTGGAAGGTGCAGATGCGTTGATGTTAAGCGGTGAAACAGCTATGGGATCTCATCCCAAATTAGTCATTGAGACAATGACAAAAATTATTTTAGAAGTGGAGGCTAAGGCCTATTACTACAACAGAGATGAGATGTTGCGCCCCCAAGCCCATTCTCCTTCGCTATTAAGTGATGCTATCTGTTACAATGCCTGCAAGTTGGCAGAAGACGTAAATGCCGAGGCTCTGATTGGAATGACGCAAAGTGGTTATACAGGTTTTATGCTTAGCAGTTATCGTCCTAAAGCACCCATATATGTGTTTACGAAAAAACGCTCACTGGTTAATCAGCTCTCTCTCTCTTGGGGTGTACGAGCATTTTTCTATGATGAGGAAGAAAGCTTAGATGAGATATTTCAGGATCAAATAAATATTTTGAAGCAAAGAAGCTTTTTAAAGAAAGGAGACGTTGTGGTTAGTACCGGAAGTACTCCAGTACATCTACACCTCCCCACCAACGTACTAAAAATTGCAACTGCGGAGTAAGAACAGCTTACAGCTCTCTTACTTTAATATTCCTGAAGGAAACTTTATCTCCATGGTCCTGCAAACCAATGCGACCTTCCTGGTAAGTGCCAAATCCTTTCATTTTTGCAAATTTGCTTGCAGCAATCAGTTTTTTCCAGTTATCACCCCAGAGCGTTGTAGAAATCACATTTACTCCGTTGAGCCAAAAATCTAACTGCCCATTAAGAGAGCGAATTTCAACCTGATTCCATTGGCCAAAAGGCCGAACGGTCTCTTGACTACAGGAGATTAGATCATAGAGATCGCCCGCACGGTGCTTTATGATTTTGCTATCCGGATGCCCGACATTATCAAGCACTTGCATTTCAGGTGCGGACATCCAAGGCCAGATATACTGGGCACTATCTTCATGAATGTAAAACATGATGCCACTATTTCCATTTTGTGCAATTTTCCATTCTACTTTAAAATGAAAATTTTTAAAAGAACGGTCGGTAACAATATCTCCGCCGTCAGCAATTTGCCAATCTTTTTTTTGGGAAGGATCCAGAAATAGTTCACCGTCTGATACTTTCCAGGCAGTTCCAGCTGGCTTACCCCCATATTTATGCCAACCATTTAAGGAATGTCCATCAAAAAGAAGCGTCCACCCTTCTTTTTTTTCTTCGGCTGTCAGTTTATTGATACGCTGCGCATACAAAGAATTTGAAATTAATATAAATGGTGTTGCAAGAATCAAAAAAATATTTTTCATACTCACTGATTTAAAATTAGAATATAACGAACCATTGTTTCTGCATCATCCTGTGAAATTGATGGATGAGGCGTCATTGGTACATTGCCCCAATTTCCCACCCCACCCTTAATAATTTTTTGTGCAAGTGCAGTAATTACATCATTGGGAGCATCCGCATATTTAACAGCAATTTCTTTATAGGATGGACCGATCAGTTTATCATCAATTTTATGGCAAGTCAGACAACCACTTTTTGCGACGAGACCAAGACCTTTCGTATAAACCGGGTCTGACTGTGGAAGCTTTTCGGAAACAATTTCTTTTTCAAGTGAGGAATTGACAGGTTCCTTTTTATCCGAATTATTTTGACAACTTACTAAGCCAAGTAATAAAAAAAAAGAGAAAAAATGTTTACAAAACATAAAGGGTACTATTTATGTGTTTTGAATATAAGATTTATTCTAAGCCTAACAATCGGCGATTTTCTTTATGATCAGTTTTGCTTGAAGCAAAATCATCAAATGCCTTTTCTGTGACGCGAATAATATGATCACGGATAAAGCCTGCGCCTTCACGGGCCCCTTGCTCAGGATGCTTAATACAACACTCCCACTCCATTACTGCCCAACCGGCGTAGTTATATTGCGCTAACTTACTGAAGATCGACTTGAAATCCACTTGGCCATCTCCTGGGGAACGGTAGCGCCCTGCACGGTTTGCCCAGGATTGATATCCACCGAAAGTGCCTTGCTTACCCGTTGAATTAAACTCTGCATCCTTTACATGAAAAGCTTTAATTCGTTCATGATAATGATCTATATAGGTTAGATAATCCAATTGTTGTAATACAAAGTGAGAGGGGTCATATAATAAACAAGCACGTGGATGATTATCGACTGCTTCTAAAAATAACTCATAAGTAATGCCATCAAAAATATCTTCACCTGGATGTACTTCGTAACAAACGTCTACACCACACGCATCAAAGTAATCCAAAATAGGACGCCAACGCCGAGCCAATTCTTTAAACCCCTCCTCAACTAAACCGGCGGGTCGCTGCGGCCATGGATGAAAGGTATGCCATAACAACGCCCCACTAAAAGTGGGATGTGCAGATAAACCAAGATGTTCAGAAGCTTTTGCACCATATTTAACCTGCTGTATAGCCCACTCCGTTCTTGCCGTTGCATTTCCTTTTACTTCTTTAGGCGCAAACCCATCAAACAAAGAATCATAAGCAGGATGTACAGCCACCAACTGCCCTTGTAAATGAGTGGATAGTTCAGATATTTTGAGACCGCATTCCTCAACAATTCCTTTAATTTCCTCTGCGTATGCTTTACTGGTTGCTGCCTTTTTTAAATCAATGCAGCGATGATCCCAGCTAGGTATCTGCACCGCCTCGTATCCAAGTGAATGCGCCCATTTACAAATTGATCTCAAATCATTGAACGGCGGCTCGTTTCCTAAAAATTGGGCTAAAAAAATGCCAGGCCCTTTCAATGTTGTCATAGCAAATATTTTATTTGATAAAATCGATCCACTGACCGCTCGCACTAGATTTAATCACCGTTTCAATAAAAGCCATACCACGGATTCCTTCAAGGGTACTGGGATAATCAATCCATTCGGATTTTGGAGTCTCCCCCTGGTGTTTGGCTCTTATTGTAAATGAAAAGTTTCGGTACAAGTTCGCAAATGCTTCGAGATAACCCTCCGGATGACCAGCTGGAGTTCGTGTGTTATGTGAAGCATAACTACCTAAATAAGATGACCCTGTTCTCCAACATTCAGTTGGTTGATCAGGCCATAGTACATAAAGTGAATTATTATCCTGTTGACACCAATGCAATCCTCCCTTCTCCCCATAAATACGAATAGAGATATTATTTTCCGCACCGGATGCAACTTGCGTGGCTACCAACACTCCGCTTGCACCATTTTCAAACTCCAAAAATGCTGCTCCATCATCATCTAACTTTCTACCTTCAACCACTGTTCTAACAGAAGCATTTACCCGAACTACTGATAATCCGGTTACGTACTCTGCTAGATTAAAGGCGTGCGTTCCAATATCTCCCATTGCACCTGCCAATCCGCTTTTAAACGGATCTGTTCGCCATGCTGCTTGTTTATGGCTACTTCCCTCCAAGAAAGTAGACAACCATCCTTGGGGATACTCTACCTGCACTTTGCGTATAGAACCAAGCTTTCCCTGACTAATTAATTGACGAGCCTGCTTGACCATAGGATATCCCGTGTAAGTATGGCACAATAAAACTTCTCTACCCGATTTAATCTTTTTAGCATGTAGTTCCTTTGCCTGGGTCAAAGAAAAAGTAATTGGTTTTTCAATAATTACATGGAATCCCTTGTCCAACGCTTGAATAGCTGGATCAAAATGAACATGATTAGGGGTAACAATAGCTACTACATCCAATCGCTGCTTTTCAGGTAACAAAGCTTCCTTCGTTAGCATAGTATGATAATCAGGATAAATTCTGGAAGAATCAATATATAGCTGCTCCCCCGTTTCTCTACTTTTCGTTTCATCTGAACTAAAAGCTCCTGCAACCAATTCATACTGACCATCCATATAAAGAGCAATTCGGTGAATAGCCCCAATAAAAGCCCCAGTTCCACCACCAATCATCCCAACCCTAATTTTTCGATTCATAAGTTCAGTATTGAAAAACTAAAAATACTATATTTATTACCAATTGCTTGCCATGAAAACAACTATTAGAGTTCAACTCGCATTCATGATGTTCCTTAACTTTTTTGTCTGGGGCATTTGGTTTGTTACAATGGGGACGTACCTAAGTACTAAATTAGTTGCTGATGGTGTTCAAATAGGTCTAGCCTATGGAACTCAGTCGCTGGGTGCCATCATTGCTCCTTTTATCATCGGGTTAATTGCAGATAAGTATTTTGCTGCACAGCGAATTCTTGGCATTCTGCACTTAATTGGGGGCGCTTTGCTATTTAATTTATCTAGCCAAAGTTTGTTCAATGACTTTTATCCATACTTGCTAATCTACATGATTCTATATATGCCCACGCTTGCCCTGGTTAATGCAATCTCGTTTAAACAGATGACTAATCCTGAAAAAGAATTCTCATTCATACGGGTATGGGGAACCATAGGATGGATTGCTTCCGGATTGCTAATCGGATGGCTAGCACTAGAAAAAGATGGCTCATTAGACCAGACGTTTAAAATCGCCTCCCTCGTTTCGCTAATATTAGGCGTTTATAGTTTTATGCTCCCCAACACCCCTCCACCAAAAGCAGGTACAAAAACTTCATTGGCTGAAATTGTTGGAGCAGATGCGATAGGCTTATTAAAAGATAAAAACTTTCTTATTTTCTTTTTAGCCTCCTTTTTGATTTGCATTCCCCTTGCGTTTTATTACCAGGAAACAAACCTTTTTTTAAATGAGGTGGGTGTCAGCAATGCTGCCACAAAAATGACAATGGGGCAAATGAGTGAAACCCTGTTTCTATTTCTAATGCCCTTCTTCTTTACACGTTTGGGTGTTAAAAAGATGTTGTTGATTGGAATGGCTGCTTGGATAATTCGATATATCTGCTTTAGCTATGGAGACGCGGGGAGCAATGTAGGTTTACTCTATGCAGGTATTATCTTACATGGCATCTGTTATGATTTCTTTTTTGTGACCGGACAAATTTATACCGATCAACGTGCTGGAGAAAAAATCAGATCATCTGCGCAAGGCATGATCACGCTGGCCACCTATGGTGCTGGCATGCTAGTAGGTTTCTGGTTAGCCGGTATGATTGCGGATCTATACAAAACAGGAACTGGTCATGACTGGGCCACTATTTGGCTTATTCCTGCTGCTGTAGCTACAGGCATTTTAGTGCTATTTGCTCTTCTTTTTAAAGACCCTTCAAAAAAATAGTACATGGATTATCATCCAAAAAGTAGAAGAGAGCTACTAAAAAACATTGGAAGAGTGGCATTAGCAAGCGGCCTTCCTACTGCCTCAATTTTAGCCAATAACGCTCCATCAACTATAGAAATTGGTAATAAAATCAACCACTCAGTTTGCAGCTGGACATACAGTTTTCTAACATTAAATGAGCTCTGCTCCGTTTCTAAAAATTTAGGAATTCGTGCAATAGATTTAGTAGCGCCTAAAGACTTTTATATATTACAGGAACATAACATTGAGTGTTCCATGTGTTATATAGCTGGGAAAGTCAGCTTGACACAGGGATGGAACGACCCGCTGCAGCATGAATGGCTCATTAAAGATTATAAAGAAGCGATTCCTATTATTGCCAATGCTGGATATAAAAATCTAATCTGCTTTAGCGGAAATAGAAATGGAATGAGTGAAGAGGCAGGATTACGTAACTGCGTAGAAGGTCTGCAACAAATTATTCCCTTAGCAGAAAAATATGGTGTGATTATCCAAATGGAATTATTCAATAGTAAGGTTGACCATAAAGATTATATGGCCGATCGGTCTGCCTGGGGAATTGAACTTTGTAAACGGTTGGGGTCTCCAAATTTCAAGCTGCTTTTTGATATTTATCATATGCAGATTAGCGAAGGAGATATTATTCGTTCGATTCAAGAAAACCATGCATATTTTGGCCACTATCACACTGCAGGAGTACCCGGTAGACATGAAATTGATGAATCTCAAGAGCTATTTTACCCTGCAATTATGCAAGCAATTGCCACCACCGGTTACACCGGATATGTTGCCCAAGAATTTATTCCTACAGGAAAGACAAATAATGAAAAAATAAATGCCTTAAAAAAGGCAATAAATATTTGTGATATCTAAAACTAACAACTATGTCAACGATGCAATATGATGCCATTGTAGTAGGCTCAGGCATAAGCGGTGGATGGGCTGCCAAAGAATTAACTGAAAAGGGTTTAAATGTTTTATTATTAGAAAGGGGGCGAGACATAGAACATATCAAGGATTATGTAAATGCAACAAAAGAATCGTGGGAGTTCCCTCACAGAGGAATCATGCCCACTCAACAAATGTTAGAAGACTACCCTGTTCTACGACGTGATTATCCGTTGAACGAAACAGTATTAGATTTATGGGTTAAGGACAAAGAATGCCCCTACACAGAAACTAAACCTTTTTCGTGGTTTAGGGGATATCATGTAGGTGGACGATCACTCATGTGGGGACGTCAGAGTTATCGTTTTAACAAATGGGATTTTGAGGCAAACCTAAAAGATGGTCACGGAGTGGATTGGCCCATTCGCTATGAAGATTTAGCACCCTGGTATAGTCATGTTGAAAAATTTGCAGGTATTCAAGGGAGCAAAGAGGGACTAGAAGTTTTACCGGATGGAGAGTTCATGCCGGCAATGGAATTAAACTGCGTTGAGAAAGATGTGGCGGAAAAAATTAAAAAGCACTACAATGGAAACAGACACCTAATCATAGGAAGAAGTGCAAACATCACCGTTCCACATGAGGGCAGAACAAATTGTCAGTATCGAAACAGATGTTGGAGAGGATGTCCATTTGGCGGATACTTTAGTACACAATCATCAACGTTACCTGCTGCCATGAAAACAGGTAAACTAACCTTGCGTCCTTTTTCCATTGTAACACAGGTATTATTTGACAAGGATAGAAAAAAAGCAAGCGGAGTAGAAATACTCGATGCGACAGATAATAAAACCTATCAGTACAAATCAAAGATTGTTTTCCTCTGTGCCTCCTCATTTAATTCTACCTGGGTATTAATGAATAGTGCTACAGATATTTGGTCTGAAGGTTTAGGCAGTAGCAGTGGAGAACTAGGACATAATGTTATGGATCACCATTTCAGATGTGGTGCGAGTGGAACAGTTGAAGGATATAGTGACCGCTATACCTATGGAAGAAGACCAACAGGAATTTATGTTCCAAGATTTCGGAATATTTATGATGACAAGAGATCGTATGTAAGGGGATTTGGCTACCAAGGTGGGGCTGGAAGAGGAAGAGGAGTTCAGGTTGCTGAGTTCACCATTGGGGCGGAATTAAAAGAAGCACTGAGCGTACCAAGTGATAATTGGCATATGGGCGTAATGGGATTTGGCGAAATGCTACCCTATCATGAAAATAAAATTACTTTAAATAAAAATGTAAAAGATAAATGGGGTTTACCTGTTCTGGATATGGACGTTGAGATCAAAGAAAATGAAAAGAAGATGAGAGAGGACATGATGAATGATGCCAAAGAAATGCTAGAGGCTACGGGCGTAAAGAATGCACACACGTATGACTATGGATATGAAGTAGGTATGGGCATCCATGAAATGGGTACTGCTCGTATGGGCCGTGATCCAAAAACATCAGTACTAAATGGAAATAACCAGGTATGGGATTGTCAGAATGTATTTGTAACAGACGGGGCTTGTATGACTAGTGCCTCTTGCGTTAATCCTTCTCTAACTTATATGGCAATGACGGCGCGCGCTGCAAATTTTGCAGTGGAAGAACTCAAAAAAGGAAACTTATAAAAATCCAACCATGGAAAGAAGAGAACTACTTAAAACAATTGCCCTGCTAACAGGTACCGCTGTTGTAGGAGGAGAAATTTTCTTAACGGGATGTAAAAATCCGGTTACCTCTAAGAGCGCATTCACGCCAGCCATGATTTCATTGTTGGATGAAATAGCAGAAACAATCATTCCTACTACTGATACACCAGGAGCTAAGGCGGCTAAAACGGGCGCCTTTATGCAAATCATGATTGAAGATTGCTACACAAAAAAAGAGCAGGATGCTTTCATAAAAGGTATTGAAGAACTAGAGAAAAAATGTAATACTGAGAATGGGATCACTTTTACAAAATTGACTCCTGAAAAACGCTTAGCCTTTTTGCAACAACTAGAAAGTGAAGCAAAGGAATACAATGAAACCATAAAGAAGAAAAAAGAAGAGGATGAAAAATTAAAAAAGGATAATCCCCCACCCCATTATTATTCAATGATGAAACAGTTGACACTTTGGGGATTCTTTTCTTCAGAAACAGGAATGACAGAATCACTTCGACACGTACCTGTACCAGGTAGATTTGACGGTAATGCCCCTTACATAAAAGGTGAAAAGGCTTGGGCTGAATAAAATATTTTTACGATGCAAAAAAGAAGGGACTTTATTAAAGCTGCGGGTTTCTTTGGTGGTTGTGTTGCATTAAATCCGGTAAATGCGTTTGGCTTAAATAATCAACACCTCGTAACCAAACCATTCGGGATTCAACTATACACCCTACGTGATATCATTATCGGAAAAGAAGAAGAGACCATTAAAAGCTTAGCAAGCTTTGGTTACACACAGCTGGAAAGTTATGAAGGACCAAAGGGAGTTTACTGGGGCATGAGTCCATCTACATTCAAAAATTTTACAGAAGA
>Ga0102863_1000009_pt1 | contig 101340 bp, 81 predicted proteins | sample Colrivmet1449A02_FD_78451 | JGI IMG/M metagenome (GOLD analysis project Ga0102863, IMG submission 78451) | Estuarine microbial communities from the Columbia River estuary - metaG 1449A-02 | ecosystem: Environmental > Aquatic > Marine > Intertidal zone > Estuary | place: USA: Columbia River...
GCTCAGACACATACAGTGTATCGCATATGTCGAGTATCCATAGTTTAGGGCGTGGACTACCAGGGTATCTAATCCTGTTTGATCCCCACGCTTTCGTGCCTCAGTGTCAATATTCGGGTAGTCAGCTGCCTTCGCAATTGGTATTCTATGTCATATCTAAGCATTTCACCGCTACATGACATATTCTGCTGACCTCCACGGTATTCAAGACTGATAGTATCAATGGCAGTTCCCGAGTTAAGCTCGGGGATTTCACCACTGACTTACCAACCCACCTACGCACCCTTTAAACCCAGTGAATCCGGATAACGCTTGCACCCTCCGTATTACCGCGGCTGCTGGCACGGAGTTAGCCGGTGCTTATTCAAATGGTACCGTCAGTTGAGCTAGAAAGCCCCTTTTTCGTCCCATATAAAAGAAGTTTACAATCCAGAGGACCTTCATCCTTCACGCGGCATGGCTGGTTCAGACTTGCGTCCATTGACCAATATTCCTTACTGCTGCCTCCCGTAGGAGTCGGGCCCGTGTCTCAGTGCCCGTGTGACTGGTCGTGCTCTCACACCAGTTACTGATCGCAGGCTTGGTGGGCCTTTACCCCGCCAACTACCTAATCAGCCGCACAGCCATCTTCAAGTGATAAATCTTTAATACCAAAGAGATGCCTCTTCAGTATACTATGGGGTATTAATCCAAATTTCTCTGGGCTATTCCCCGCTCGAAGGAAGGTTCTGTACGTGTTCCGCACCCGTTTGCCGGTCGCCAGCATCTGTATTGCTACAGACCTGCTGCCCCTCGACTTGCATGTATTAAGCCTGCCGCTAGCGTTCATCCTGAGCCAGGATCAAACTCTCCATTGTAAATGATGTTTGATACTGACAATTTAAAATTCTCAAGAGAAAATTAACGTGTCAAATCGAATTGTTTTCGTTTGACTTACCTTTTAGTTTCACTCTCGTACGAGACGAGAATGAGTGCTATTGTTTCCCAACTTTCAAAGATCTTGGGCCGTTACCAGCCTACCCGTTTTTGAAACGGGAGTGCAAAGGTAAGGGCCAGTATATTTCTACCAAATATTTCGGAATTTATTTTCCAACAAAAACCGATTCTTTTGGCGTGAAAATCAAGTGATTTAGAAAGATCTGAACACGCTTTTTTAAAAGCGGACGGCGAAGATATAGCAATTGAGTAAACTGGCAAAGATTTACAGAAACTTTTTTCGGGAAAAATGCTGATAATCAATGAAACTAAGCCCGGGTAACGATTTGGGCAGTTCAATAAATTACCTCTTCAAGGAACAATCCATGTGCAGGAGCCGCAAAACTGGCTTTTGTGCAATCTTTTGATTCAATGATTGTTTTAAATTCTTGGATGGTCAACTTACCCCTCCCCACCAATAACATTGTGGAAACCAACGCCCTAACCATCCCTCTTAAAAATCGATTCGCCTTTACTTTATAGATAAAATAGTCCTTGTTTTCAATCCAGTTACTTTCTGAAATCTGGCATATAAAAGTTTTGACCTGTGTATTCCTTTTTGAAAAGCTTGTAAAATCCTGATATGTCAATAATAGCACAGCAGCTTGATTTAATAAATCTTGATTAAGACGATAGGGAAAATACCAAGCTCTATCATCTAAAAAAGGATCCTTGCTTTTATATAAGTAATAACAGTACGTACGATAAAGTGCATCAAATCTGCAATGTGCGTCTGCAGCAACTTCTTTAACCCCCCTTATTACAATATCAGAAGGAAGAATGGCATTCATTTTATAAACAAACTGTTCGTGCAGTGAGTGATCATAATCGAAATGAAAAAAATTTTGACGTGCATGCACACCTGCATCGGTGCGAGAGGACCCAGTCATTGACACAGAAGCGCGCTGCAATGTTTTAAAGGCAATTTCTACTTCTTCTTGTATCGTTTGGGCATTTTCTTGCAATTGAAATCCACTGTAGGCTGTTCCCTTGTAAGCAACTTCTAAAAAATAACGTGTCATTTATTGGATCATTGCTTTAAAACGTTGAACAAGATCTTGATTTGAAAAAACAACAACCAACTTATCAAATTGTGTACGATCGGTTACATAAAGCCAGGCCTCTAATAAAAAATCATAACGCCCCTCATCCGTTTTAAAATAGTTACATAGTTGTTTAAGTTGTGAAACCGAAAAACAACTCGATTGAAAAAATTGAGATGCAGTAAGAAGTCGTTTGGTGTCCGTTGATGCTAGTTGCATTGCTTGTGATAACGAATCGAGTACAAGTTGATTGGCCATCTCTTTACAACGAGCATTCGTGATTACTTCCGTACTCAAAAAAGTTTCATCCGTTGGTAACCCGGTTAGCGTATCCGCTTTTTTATTCGGTAGCACCGGATTGCTTACAATAATATCGTTTACAGAACTGGAAGAAGCGGCGGCAATAACAATGGGCTTTTGTACAGAATCTATTTTAACTTCAGTTTTGGCTCTTAAACTTGGATCTCCCGATGCAAGGGATAGTAGTGTTGCGAAGTCTGTGCTGTCTTCAATAGCTGTAACAGGGACTGTCTTAGTTTCAACAGGTAACTTACTGTATTGCACTGCTAAACTTCTCCAATCCATCAGCCCCCATCCTTTGTCTCCAAAATCTTTAAGTAAATATCCCCTATCCATCTGGTTGACCACCAAATTGAAAAATTGTGAAGGCCATTTATTAGAAGGAAAACTAACCTCTATGTGATAGGAAGTATCAACCAGTTTAGATAAAATCAAATAACCAGATTGAGAAGAAGTGTAACTCATCCCATTCATCTTTACCTGAAACGGTTGTGCAGGTTCAGTCTGCAGATAGACAAAATTGGTTCGTTGAGAAAAAACAATAAGTGTGGTAAGTAAGAAAACCGAAAGAAATAAAATTATTTTCTTCATGAATTAAGCAGGTGTGATTCAACAAAAGTAGTTAAACTAACTACCACTTTCCTCCCGCACCGCCCCCTCCAAAACCTCCACCTCCAAAACCTCCAAAGCCACCTCCTGAACTACCACCAAATCCTCCGCCACTCCAGCCTCCACCGTACCAACCGCCACCGGTCCAACCTTGATGGCCTCTACGATTGATCATTCCTCCACCTCCGCTTTTCCCTTTTGCAAAGAGTAATAAAAGTAGGATGAGTAGCAGGATCGTTAGACCAGGATTTACTTCAACTTCCTTTTTTCTTGCCGTTTGGTACTCGCCAACTGCAGCACGTTGTAATGCCGTAATCGCTTGCACAAGCCCTTTGTAATAATTACCTTGTTTAAAAGAAGGGATTAATTCATCTTCAACGATGGCATCAGCAATCACATCCGGAATTGCTCCCTCCAATCCATACCCTGTTGCGATGTAAGCATCTCTGTCTCCCCCTTTTCCACCTGTTGAAATTAGGAGTACGACACCATTGTTAAACCCTTTACTACCTACACCCCATTTGCGACCCAGTGCAGTAGCAAATTCATTAGCGGTGTACCCTTCCAAGGTTTCCACAATAACTACAGCAATCTGATTAGAAGTACTGTCATCAATTGCAGTTAATATTTTTTCAATGGAGGAAGCCTGCGCACTAGTCAAAAATTGACCACCTGGTGTAAAATCATTATATAATCTAGGAGGAGAAAAGGGAGAAGGGATTACTTTCTCAACCTGACTCCATGCAACTTGAGTAATCAAGAAAGCAAAAAAGAATAAATATTTATTTTTCAGCCTCATCCAAAAACTACTTCGTTGTCTAATTCATTTTGATCTTTTTCCCCATGGAAAGGAAAATGTTGCTGCAATGCCTTTCCGATTTCCAAAATACAAGTGCAGATTCCAGCTGTATAGTCAGCGCGGTTGAAAGCAGCCAGCATTGCAGTTACCTGCTGACTCCAGTAGATACTTCCTAATTTTTCATGAATCCCCTGGTCACCCCATATTGCCAATTGCCGATCGGCAATCGCCAGATAAAGAAGCACGCCATTACGCTCGGCAGTTTGATGCATGTTCAATTGTTGAAATAATTCCGCAGCCCGATCAGTAGCTTCAATAAAGCGACATTTATTTTCGATAAATACTCTGATCTCACCACTGGTTTTCTTCTCCGCTTGAATAATAGCAGCGGCAATAGCCTCCTTTTCTTCAGCAGAAAAAAGAGAGGAAGAATTTTTTCTAAAAAGAGAAAACAAGTTTATTGAATATTAAATTTTACTTCGGGTGCTTTTTCTGAGCCTTTATCAGCTTCATAAAAGGCTTTCTCTGAAAAATTAAAGGCGCCGGCTAACAAATTTCCTGGAAAACGTTTTACCCGTAAGTTGAATTCTTCTACAGCTTTATTATAATCTTGTCTGGCAACATTAATACGATTTTCTGTTCCTTCAATTTGTGTTTGAAAGTCCTGAAAAGCTTTGGTCGTTTTCAAATCGGGATACTGTTCAAAAGAAGCAATCAGTCGACTAAAAGAACCTTGAAGGTTAGCTTGTGCCTGTTGGTAAGCCTGTAAGGTTGCAGGATCATTTATATCAATTTTCACTTGTGTAGCAGCAGCGCGAGCGGCCACTACTGATTGCAAGGTTGACTTTTCAAAATTAGCAGAAGCCTCAACGGTTTTTATTACAGTACCGTATAAGTCCGTACGACGCTGGTAATTTGTTTCAACATTGCTCCATGCTTTTTTAACGCCTTGCTCTCCGGTAATAAACCCGTTGAACGAGTTACAACCCCAAAATCCTAACAGAAGAAATAAGCCGCCAATAACTAAGAGGGTCAAAGTAGATCCTTTCATAGATAAAATAATTTGTATGCAAATTTAATGGAAAAGAAGCGGAGGCAACTTTTTCCTGAATAGGAGAATGTTAAAGTTGTTAGCCGGCTTGTTGTACAGCTGCAATACCTGGCAGGATTTTTCCCTCGAAGAATTCCAACATTGCACCACCACCTGTAGAAACGTAACTAACACGGTCTGAAAACCCAAACTGGTTTACCGCAGCCACCGAATCACCCCCACCTACTAGCGAAAAGGCCCCCTTATCTGTGGCATTGGCAACTGCTTCAGCGATTGCGAGCGTACCCGCCTGAAATGGTTTCATTTCAAAAACACCCATGGGACCATTCCACAGGATAGTTTTGGCAGTACTGATAACTTTTTTGAAATCGGTTCTAGCCTTTATTCCTATATCCAATCCCATCCACCCTGATGGTATCCCATAGCTCTCACAATTTGTAACCGTTGCATCTGCCGAAAACTTATCTGCAATGGTGCTATCTACTGGAAGGTGAATTCGTACTCCTTTACTACTCGCTTTTTGCAGTAGCTCACTTGCCAACTCTAAACGATCTTCTTCGCATAATGAATTGCCAATAGATTTCCCTTGTGCTTTCCAAAAAGTATAGGCCATTCCGCCACCAATGATAATATCTGTAGCCCGATCGAGTAAATTCTCAATGATTAAAATTTTATCACTCACTTTAGCCCCACCAATGATAGCTACAAAAGGCTTCTCAGCAGTATGCAGCACTCGCTCCGCACTCGCTACCTCCGCTTCCATTAATAAACCAAAAGTTCTTTTCTCTTTTGGAAAGAAGGGTGCTATCACTGCAGTGGATGCGTGTGCACGATGTGCAGTTCCAAAGGCATCATTGACCCAGACAGTCCCCAAGTGGGAGAGCTTTTCTGCAAAGGCCACGTCTCCTTTTTCTTCCTCCTTGTAAAAACGAAGATTTTCTACTAAAAGCACCTCCCCAGGGCGAAGCGAATTTGCAGATTGCATTGCTTCTTCACTTATACAATCTTCTACGAATTTTATAGAAACACCAGGCAAAAGCGATTGAAGATGACTAACAAGATGACGAAGCGAATATTTTGGAGTAGGCCCATCTTTTGGTCTACCCAAATGACTCATCAAAATAACAGATCCCCCTGTAGCTAAGATATGATTGATGGTAGGAAGTGCCGCACGCATGCGCGTATCGTCAGTAATAACTCCATTCGCATCTAGTGGCACATTAAAATCTACTCGCACCAATGCCTTTTCCTGCTGAAAACGAAAGCTTGAAAATGACATATTTATTTCTGAATGAGCTTGGCGAAATAATTAACAGTGCGTACTAATTGACTTACATAACTCATTTCATTATCATACCAGCTAACTGTTTTTACTAGTTGCTGTCCACCTGCAGCAATTACTTTAGTTTGAGTTGCATCAAAAAGCGATCCGAATGAAATACCAATGATATCAGTGCTTACTATCTCATCTTCTGTATATCCGAAAGACTCATTAGAAGCTGCTTTCATGGCTGCGTTGATTTCATCCACTGTAACCTTTTTATCGAGAATAGTAATTAGCTCTGTAAGTGAACCCGTGATTGTAGGCACACGCTGCGCGCCTCCGTCTAACTTACCTTTCAATTGCGGTAATACTAACCCAATAGCCTTTGCAGCTCCTGTACTGTTTGGCACAATATTACTTGCAGCGGCACGCGCACGTCTAAGGTCTCCTTTAGGGTGAGGGGCATCCAATGTATTCTGATCATTTGTATACGCGTGGATTGTTGTCATGTGACCAGTAACCAGTCCAAATTGCTCATCCAATACTTTGGCCATTGGCGCCAAACAGTTAGTAGTACAGGAGGCCCCAGAAATAATTTTTTCAGTACCATCCAGAATCTGATGATTTACATTGTAAACAACCGTTTTCAAATCCCCGGTAGCTGGTGCAGAAATTACCACTCGTTTTGCTCCTGCTTTTAGATGTGCTTCCGCTTTTTCTTTATCTGTGAAAAATCCTGTACACTCCAACACAACATCAACGTCATGCGTACCCCAAGGAATTTGTGAGGGGTCCTTTTGTGCATATATTTTTAAAACATCATTATTTACAATAATAGAATCTTCTGTAGCCTTTACATCTGCATCAAACCTGCCTTGCGCGCTATCGTATTTCAACAAATGTGCCAATACGGTAGGACTAGTCAAATCGTTGATGGCTACCACGTCGATGCCATCGATGTTATAGATTTTTCTATACACCAAGCGACCAATTCTTCCAAAACCATTGATTGCAACTTTGACTGTAGCCATAGGTAAAATTTTGAGGCGACAAAGGTACAGTAACGAGACGAGATTTGGTTAACAAACGAGAGCCCCCTATCTTTGCCGCTCCTAAAAAGGCCCGTTCGTCTAAGGGCTAGGACACCACCCTTTCACGGTGGTGATACGGGTTCGAATCCCGTACGGGCTACAAAGCCTTGCAGCGAAGCTGTGAGGCTTTTTTTATGCGAAGAGGTTTCGAAAGCGAGCTTTCGTAAACCGATGAGCACAAAAAAAGCCTTGGCGCCGCCGATGCGGCGCCAAGGCTTTGGGTAAATCAAATGCGAAAGGGAGCTTTGCAAATAATCCCGAAACCACACGTGGCGCACACCGCAACCGCTTTACTAACATGAAATAATTTTACACTGCTCAAGATCATCCAACTTCTTTATCCTTGAACTTACTTTCATAGGAAAGGAAGTATGGATTTTAAAATAGTTACGGACAATAAGCAACTAAGCGAAGAGCTAGCACAACTGTTGGAAGTCAAGGGTGAGCTAAGTTTAAGCCTAACGCTACCTCTCGAAAAACTAAACCCACTTAGAGAGACCAATGAAAGAAAACTAGCACCTGAAGACTGGAGCGGAACGGGTGTTTTTCAAGCTGGTATAAACTGTCGAGTTGATCTAGGCAGCAATGCCTTTTTTATTGGGGGATTGGATTATAGATACTTAAGTCCAAAATTTAAAACCGACAGTCAAATAATAGGGATTGTAGAAGCAACGCAGAAAATGTCTACGTTAAAACTTGGAATTGGCCTGGGCATAGCCTTTTAATAGGATGTGACTCCTGGCCGTTAATTTTGCGGAACTAAATCCCGCAAAATGGCTGAATCAATCATCCCCCTACTGTCTTTAATTGCCCTGGAGGTAATCCTAGGTATTGATAATATCATTTTCATATCAATTTTAGCTGATAGGCTTCCTGGGCAACAACAGAAAAAGTTGAGGCTTTGGGGGCTTACGCTTGCCATGCTAATGCGGCTTGTATTACTAGCCTTTATCTCCTGGATTTTAAAACTTGATCAATCCCTTTTTACCCTCAATAAAATATCCTTTACAGGAAAATCTTTGATCTTGATTGCTGGAGGGCTATTCCTTCTCTATAAAAGCACAAAGGAGATATATCATAAAACTGAAATGGCTAATGTACCAGTTATCAAAGCTCCTTCAAATGCAGGTTTTAGTCAACTTTTAGGTGAGATAATTTTGCTTGATTTAGTTTTTTCGGTCGACTCTATCATCACGGCCGTGGGGATGGTTCAGGAATTATGGGTAATGTATGCCGCTGTAATTATCACCGTTGTAATCATGATGCTAGCTTCTGGGCCCATTAGCAGTTTTATAAGCCGACATCCCTCATTCAAAATACTTGCACTTTGCTTTTTATTAATGATTGGAGTTGCATTACTCGCAGATGGTCTCGGATTTCATATACCAAAAGGGTACATTTATTTCTCCATGGCATTTGCCTTTTTAGTAGATGTTATCCAAATGAGGACGGTTGGGAAAAATGCCCGTGTAGAATAAATTCTATTTAGGTTTTCGATGAGTACATGAACTTTAACAGTAATGAATTATTGGGTTTTAATTGCAGACGACCACAGTATTATCAGGAAAGGTTTAAAACTTTTTCTACAGATGTATAACGAAAACAGCATCATTCATGAGGTTGGGACCTGTAATGACTTAATGAAAGAACTTATTAAGAACAAGTACACTCATTTAATTCTGGATATTATTATGCCAGATGGAAACACACTAGAAGTTATACCCAATATCAGAAAAGTATACCCAGAACTACAGATTATGATCTTTTCTATGCAACCCCCTGAAATTTATGCAGATGCTTTAAAGCAATATGGAATTACAAATTATATGTCAAAAAGTCTGGAAGAAGACCAAATAATAGAAGGCCTTTCTAAGTTTATGTCCAACCAACCCGCCGTTTCAATGATAGGCAAAACAATTACTCCCCTGAATCCATTTTCTCAATTAGCACCAAGGGAATTAGAGATCCTACACTACGTTCTTAGAGGCCTTCGCACGAAGGAAATCGGAGATACACTCAACTTGAAAATGAGTACTATATCCACTATCAAACACCGAATTTTTGAAAAAACGGGTGCAGGTAACTTTAAGGAATTGCTGGAATTGGCATCGCTTTACAACCTAAATTATTAAGCTTTTACTAACTTGGGGGCAGGAAGCAATGAAAAAAATCCTGCTCATATTTATATCACTGAGTGCTATTCAATTTGTGTTTGGACAAAATGAGAATGAATACACCATTCAATGGTATAATACTGAAAATGGCTGTTATGGGTAAAAGACGATGGCATCGGCATGAATCAACGCCAAGTTGAAAATATACTGATTGGAGAAACCATTGTCTCCTCAACAACTGTTGATAAGCGCAAAGGTCATGGACTAGGATATCAAATCATTAAAGACCTACTTGAGTTAATGAACGCAAGAATTGAAATTCAATCTACAAAGGGAATTGGCACTACTGTAATGATATATTTCAATTAAAAAAACGTACCCTATTTCTTTCTAAAAAATATTCGAATTGGCACACCGGTAAAGTCAAATTGCTCTCGGAGTTGATTTTCTAAATAATTCCGGTATGGCGTTTTGATATCATCAGGAAAATTACAGAAAAAAGCAAATGAAGGCGTCACAGTGGGGAGCTGTGTTATAAATTTAATCTTGATCGGATGTCCGCGCACCACAGGAGGATGGTAGGCGGCAATAGTCTTAAGCATCACATCATTTAGCTGAGCAGTAGCAATTTTTTGTTTCTTATTCTCAAATACTTTTAGTGCAATCTCAACCGCCTTGTGTATTCTTATCTTTTCTAATGCGGAAACAAATAAAATGGGTACGTCATTAAAGGGAGCCAGGCGCTGCTTCAAGTCCTTTTCAAACTGAACTGCAGTATTTGTTTCTTTTTCAACTAAATCCCATTTATTCACCAAAACAACCAATCCTTTTCCTTTTCGGGTAGCAAGGCTGTAAATATTCAAATCCTGAGCAGTCAGTCCTTTTGTGGCATCTAACAGAAGCAAACATACATCCGCTTCATCCATCGCCTTAATGGCTCGTATTACTGAATAAAATTCAAGATCCTCGTGCACTTTAGACTTTCTTCTAATTCCAGCCGTATCAATCAAAATAAATTCCTTTTGAAAAAGATTGTAGTGCGTATGAATTGTATCCCTCGTGGTACCTGCAATATCACTAACAATAGTGCGCTCCTCCCCAATGAGTGCGTTGAGCAAAGACGACTTTCCAGTATTGGGTTGCCCAATAATGGCAAATTTGGGAAGACTAGTCTCATCAACCTCATCAATATTTTCCTGTGCGGGAATTAATGCGGTCACTGCATCTAATAACTCGCCAGTTCCACTACCACTGGCAGCTGCAATAAAAAAAACCGGCTCCAACCCCAAAGAATAAAACTCATTAGCCTCTAATAGACGCTCATTGGTATCAACCTTATTTACTACAACAAATACCGGTTTCGTACTTTTTCGCAACGTTGAAACCATCGCGTCATCCAGATCGGTACGACCCGTTGCCGCATCCACCATAAAAAATACCACATTAGCTTCCTGCACTGCCACTAATACTTGTTTGGCAATTTCTTTTTCAAAAATATCTTCACTGCCATGTACAAAACCACCTGTATCAATCACATTGAAGGTTTTTCCATTCCAGTCCGTAACACCATACTGGCGATCACGAGTAACACCACTCACGTCGTCTACGATAGCCTTACGCTGTTCCAACAAACGATTGAATAAAGTACTCTTCCCAACATTTGGCCTTCCTACAATGGCAACTGTAAATGACATAAAATAAAATTAATATCCGTACTCTTTTAAATACAAATCATTATCTCGCCAACGGGGTTTCACTTTGACAAACAATTCCAAATAAACTTTCTGATCAATAAACCCTTCTATCTGCTTACGCGCTTCGGTACCCAGTTTTTTTATCATACTACCCCTTTCCCCTAGTATAATCCCCTTTTGCGTTTCTCGATTCACAACGATATCAGCCAAGATACGAACCAGATTTGCTTTCTCTTGGTATTCACGGATTAATACAGTGGTGTGGTAAGGCAACTCGTCTTCCGTTAACTCAAATATTTTTTCCCGGATAATCTCTGCAACAAAAAAACGGGTTTGCAAATCACTGATATCATCTGTATCAAAATAAGGTTCTCCAGCTGGTATAAATGGGAGCAGTTCCAGAATAAATGCATCGCGATTAAACTTTTTCTTTGCTGAAATAGCAATTACTTTTTTACAATAAGGCCTAGTGGAAAAGTAACCAATACCCTGTTTGATTTTTTCTGCAGAGAGAAGGTCTTTTTTATTTAAGATCACTAAAGCAGGCACTTTCAATTTCAAAGATCCAAACAACTGATCACAGACCGCCCAGTCCTCCTTTCCATCCACGAGCAATAGTGCCAGATCCCCGTCTTCCAACGCCGCATGTACCGCATTCATCATTTTTTCATGCAACTTATACTTAGGAGTGATGATACCAGGTGTGTCTGAAAATACAAGCTGATAGTTGCCCGAAGTTAAAATCCCCTTGATACGATGGCGTGTTGTTTGTACTTTAGGAGAGACAATAGCAAGCTTTTCACCAATCAATGCATTTAAAAGGGTGCTCTTACCGGCGTTGGGATGCCCGAATATGTTTACAAAACCCACTTGCATAGGTTGTTCATTAACTAAAAAGTCCGCCAGTGGCGGACCTTCTGTTGCGAAGGGGAGGATCGAACTCCCGACCTTTGGGTTATGAGCCCAACGAGCTACCGCTGCTCTACTTCGCGATCTGGGTTGCAAATATACAATTTTAAAGCGCCGCTCCAAACAAAGTAGTTAATAGATTGTTTTATATAATTTTGTAATGCTCAATTGAATCTATATCGATTCAGTTGATCCAAGTTTTCGGGGTGTTTTTGGCTACTAGTCGAAATCTGAGATTAAACCCGTTGAACCTGGTCAGGGTAATGCCTGCGAAGGGAAAAATTAAATCTATTTTTCTACTGCCCGCATTCCCTCCGCATTTTTTAATGGTAAAACAAAAAAAGATGAAGAGGATTTTTTTAGCACTGCTGTTTCTGCATACTCATGCTGCTTTTAGCCAATCAAAACAAAATAGGATAGATTCTTTACCGGCTGATAGTTTTTACATGTTAGCCCCGGCATCCGTTAGAGCCGTTCGCGCAGATGAGAATGCACCTTTTTCGAAATCAAATCTGACTAAAAAAGATATTAATCTACTCAACCAAGGCGTAGACCTTCCATCTGTATTGGGGAGTTTGCCCTCTGTAGTGATTCATTCAGATGCTGGAAATGGAATTGGCTATACTGGCCTTCGGATCAGAGGAACCGATGCTACTCGTATCAATATCACCTTGAATGGGATTCCATTCAATGACGCGGAAAGCCAGGGAACGTTTTTTGTTAATCTGCCAGACTTTATCTCCTCAGCCAGTAGCATACAAGTTCAAAGAGGAGTAGGAACTTCTTCCAACGGCGCAGGAGCATTTGGAGCAAGCGTCAATATTAGCACGTTAGAAAGGGAAAAGGAAAAATATATAGAATTAAACAATAGTATTGGCTCTTTTAATTCACGAAAACACACTTTAAAATTTAGCACAGGCACTCGCAAAGGCTTTTTTATATCCGGAAGACTCTCTTCAATACAAAGCGATGGATTTATTGATCGTGCTAGAAGCGATTTAAAAGCATTCTACGTATCAACTGGCTACAGTAAAGACAGTAATTCAATTATTCGATTGAATATATTTTCAGGGAAAGAGAAAACCTATCAGGCTTGGTATGGAATTAGTGAAACAGATTTACTAGCTGGCAACCGCCGTATAAACTATGCAGGCACAGAGAAGCCAGGCTCCCCCTACGAGAACGAAACGGATAATTATCAACAAACACATTATCAATTTTTTTGGGAAAAAGCGCTACGCACTTCCTCACGCCTAAGCACTGCTTTTTTTATAACGAGAGGAAAAGGTTATTATGAGCAATACAAAGCTGACCAAAAATATTCTACCTATGGACTTACCCCACCCCTCCAAAACGGAGTCCCCATTACAGCTGCTGATTTTATAAGGCAGCTTTGGCTAGATAACTATTTTTATGGAAATACAACCACATTAAGCTTTAAAAAAAATAAAACAGACTGGACCCTTGGAGGCACCATTTCACACTACCTGGGTAATCATTTTGGAAAACTGATTTGGTCTTCCAATAGCCCGCTAACTCCATATACTTGGTACCAGAACAAGGCCACAAAAAAAGAGAACGCCCTTTTTGTAAGGCAACAATCAAAAATCAATTCGAATTGGGTGTTATTTTATGATCTCCAATTCAGAGCTGTAAACTATACAATTGATGGATTTAGAAACAACCCGACGCTCCATGTTAATGCATCTTATTTATTTTTTAACCCAAAAGTTGGTATTACTTACAGAAAACAAAACTGGAAATCTTTTCTTTCATATAGCCGAGGTGCAAAAGAGCCCAACCGCGATGATTTTGAAGCGGGAGTAGCTCAATTATCACGACCTGAAAAATTAGGTGACCTAGAAATTGGCGTTGAAAAAAAGACGAAACGTTATCAGGCTAGTCTTACTTTTTATTACATGCATTATAAAGATCAATTAGTTTTAACTGGCAAGATAAACGATGTGGGTGCTTATACGCGAACTAATATTCCACAAAGTAGCAGAACAGGCGTAGAAGTGGAGGGCGAACTAGTTATTACAAATTGGTTAAAAACTGGAGGTAATTTTACCTGGAGCCGTAATAGGATTAAAAATTTAGAGGAGTATATTGATGATTATGACAATGGAGGTCAAGTAATAAAAAAATATGGGCGCTCTGCCCTTGCCTTTTCCCCTTCCCTAGTAACTAACCACTTTATTCGAATAACCCCTTTCAAAAATTTTGAAACAAATTTCAGTAGTAGATACGTAAGTTCACAGTTCTTAGACAATACAAGTAATAGTTACAGAATATTAAAAGCATTTTTAGTAAATGATCTTCGTACAAGCTACAGCTGGTCGTCTAAGCGAATTAAAGAAGTACTACTGATTGGACAAATCAATAATATTTTCAATAGGAAATATGAGCCTAATGGTTACACGTTCAGCTATATTTACGGAGGTTCACTTATTACAGAAAACTATTATTTCCCAATGGCAAACAGGAACTTTATGCTAACATTAAATCTGAAGTTCTAATTCAGATTCCGCAATGTATCTATTTTGGGGCGGCCTCCCTGTAACCAGATATCAATAAGTTGTCCAGGCCGAATTAAAAAGGGTTGACTATCCTCATCTAAAGGAGTTGGACTTTGTCGATAGATCCAGGCCGATAAAGTGTCCTGCACAGTAGGATCTAAAACAATAGCACCTAACGCAATTCCGGCGCTATCCAATAAAGCTTTAGCAGTTTCATAATTCAAGCCCACAAGCATGGGAACAGGAATGGGTTGATCACCAATCCCATCTCCCAAAACCAAAGTGATAAGACTACCCTTCTTGATTTTTGTTCCGGGAGAAATAAGCTGCCCGTTTTTCCGCTGCTCCAGTACGGCGTTTCTTGCAAAATCAGGCCTAAATAAAGTATCACCCACTTTTAAATCCATGGTACGAAGTACAACTTCGGCATTTCTAAAACTATAGCCGATCAAATTGGGCATTTCAACCAAGGGCGGTTCTACACTTCTTATAATTAGAAAAACGGTTCGATTAGCTTTAACCACTTCATCCGCATCCGGAAACTGTTTAACTACTTGCATAGGTGGAATAGCGTCTACATAGATAGAGTCCTGAATCTCCCATTCAAAATCAGCGCTGTCTAAAATACTTTTTACCTCTTCCAAACTTTTGCCTGTTAGGGAGGGAACTGTCGCAGCTTTTCCATGATCAGTTAACCATCCCAATGAAAAAAGAAAAACACCAAAGAGGATCACGCTTAATGCAATCCCCGCAAGAATATTTATTCCTAATGATTTTTTAGTTATAAAATCAAACATCCCTTAAACTATTGATCTGAAGAAGTTAAGCAATCTAAAACCAATTGAGAATAAAAATCAGGTAGTGACCAACCCATAGACCGAACCTGTTGTGGTATGATACTCGCCTCGCTTTGGCCAGGTATCGAATTTAACTCCAGCATATAGGGTTGCTGATCCGTTTGCTGTAAAATAAAGTCAATACGAACAACGCCCCTGCATTGAAAGGTTTGATAAACTTTTTTTGCGGTTTCTGCGATACGACTTGCCCACTCTACCGGAATTTGAGCTGGAGTTGTTTCAGTTGATTTTCCTTGGTATTTAGCCTCAAAGTCAAAAAATGGCATATTCGCATCTGCCACTACCTCTGTGATTGGAAGCACCAAAATCTTACCGGCAGATTTAAAGACTCCTACTGTAAACTCTCTTCCTACAATCATTTCCTCCACCAAAACCTGAGAATCCTCCTTAAAAGCCTTTTCCAAAGCTATCCGCAGGGACTCTCCCCTCTTTTCTACTTTTGACATTCCAATGCTAGAGCCTCCATTATTAGGTTTTACAAACACCGGAAATGTTAAATGACTAACTTTTTCTTCCCAATTTGTAAGCTCCCCTCGTAGAAACAAAACAGATCTGGCAACGGGTATACCCGCGGCCCCTGCCACTGCTGTTGCAACTCGCTTGTTAAAAGTAATCGCAGAGGTCAATGCATTACAACTCGTATAGGGTAAGCCTACCATATCAAAATACCCCTGCAACTTTCCGTCTTCGCCAGGAGTTCCATGTAAAGCAATAAATACGGCATCAAACTTTTGTTGAATGCCGTCAATCAGTATTGAAAAATCATTTCGATCTACAGGGAATTTAGAATTATCCTTACTTACATAGAACCAGCCATCAGGTGTTATATCAATCCAATAAGTCTTGAATAAACTGTCGTCTAAATGTTGCTGTATCGTCCTCGCCGTTTTATAGGAGATAACAGCTTCACCCGAATATCCGCCGGTTACCAGGGCTATATGCTTAAGCGACATTTTATTAGAAGTGGAGCTTACCCTTTTTTGACAGCAACTCATCTACTGTTTCCCGATAAAGCTCATCAGGCACACAGCAATCTACCGGGCAAACGGCTGCACACTGTGGCTCTTCATGGAATCCTTGACATTCGGTACACTTATTGGGGGAGATATAGTAAGTGTCAACAGCGATGGGGGCATTTTTTTGATCAACAGCTACAACACTTCCATCCATCAATGTGAAATTGCCTTTAACAGTAGTCCCATCCGCAACGGCCCACTCTACTCCTCCCTCATATATAGCATTATTAGGACATTCGGGCTCACAGGCACCACAGTTGATACATTCTTCTGTAATCTTGATTGCCATAAAATTTATTTAGTAGTTGATGGTAATTTTGTGCTCTACAAATTTAACGCACCGGCATGAATTTACCACAACGAATTTCGCTACTTGAAAAACTAGGAACCTATATGCGCAGTCAGGACTCCGATTGGCTGGAGGCACAAAAAAGAGCATCCCTAGAAAATGGTTGGTTCGTCCCCCCTTTTATTGAAAATGCTTGTTCTAAAATTGCAGAAAACTGGTTGCAACAAAAAGCGCTAGAAGAATGGACAGCAAATGAAAATGTCGGTAAAGAAAATACAAATCCCAAAAAAATTGGATTAGTGCTTGCGGGTAATATCCCCCTAGTAGGGTTTCATGACTGGCTAAGTGTTTTTATAACCGGGCATCACTCTTTAATAAAGACATCTTCCAAAGACAGGGTACTCATTGAAAACCTGATTGGAAAAATGATACAATGGGAACCGTCCCTTCAAAATGAGATGAACTTTGCAGATCGACTTACGGGTTGCGACGGCTACATTGCAACAGGGAGTAATAATTCATCACGTTATTTTGAGTATTACTTTAGTAAATACCCGCACCTTATTAGAAAGAATAAAACCGCTGCGGCGATACTGACAGGCACAGAAACTAGGGAGGACCTTGAAAAATTAGCAGAAGATGTACATCTTTATTTTGGGCTGGGTTGCCGTAATGTAACCAAGGTTTTTGTTCCCTCGCAATATGACTTTATCCCCCTTTTAGAAGCCTTCAATAAATTTAGCTGGCTTTCGGACAATCATAAATTTAAAAACAACTATGACTACAATCTGGCAATTTGCATTCTAAACAAGAAGTACTATATGACGAATGGAACGGTATTACTAATAGAAGAATCCTCACTTTTTGCACCGGTCTGCCAATTGAACTACGAGTTTTATACTGATAAAGCCGCCCTACTCGGTAGCCTTTCAAACCACCCGGATTTACAATGTCTTGTCGGGAATGGTACTGAGTTGGTTCCGTTTGGGAAAAGTCAATCACCCGAACTTACCGACTATGCCGACGGAAGCAACACGGTAGCATTTTTGAACAAAAAAATGTTAAACTGACATTTTGTTTTGCAAGCTAGGACTGACAGTTTGTTATTTTGCGTTATAGGCATGGAATTTGTATTCGTATATTAAATTGGTTTAACTATGAAATGGAAACAATTAGTTCTTGTTGTGGGCGTAAGTGCAGTTTCAGCTATATCCAGTGTATGGCTTTTCCAAAAAATTGCGACTCCCCGGTTTTTAAATTTTACTCAGTCAGCAGACGGCAAAACACCTGCCAACTATGCCGGTTTTTTTAATGCAGTACCCGGAGGCGAGACAACTGACTTTACAAAAGCGGCGCAGACTGCCGTACCGGCTGTTGTACACATAAAAACTAAAATTCCAGCTAAGCGAGTAACAAATCAATTGCCTCGAAACCGAGGTGGCATGTTTGATGATTTTTTTGATCAGTTTTTCAACTCTCCGCAGCTTCAACAAATCCAGCCTGAACAAAGGGCATCTGGAAGTGGTGTATTTATTAGTGATGACGGATATATTATCACTAACAACCATGTAATCTCAGACGGAGGTACAGGCGTAGCGGATGAAATTACGGTTACACTAAGCAATAAAAAATCCTACAAAGCCCGTGTGATTGGAAAAGACCCTAGTAGTGATATTGCGGTGCTTAAAGTTGATGGCACCGGATTCCCCTACCTGATTTATGGAAATTCAGACAACGTTAAGCTAGGTCAATGGGTATTAGCCATTGGCTACCCACTCACACTAGAAACCACCGTTACTGCCGGAATTGTTAGTGCCAAAGGCCGCTCCATTGGAGTGAATGGAAGGCAAAGTCAAACTCCCATTGAATCATTTATTCAGACAGATGCTGCCGTCAATCAAGGCAATAGTGGCGGAGCCCTCATCACCACTGAGGGGCAGTTGATTGGTATTAACTCTGCCATCTATGCTCCCACGGGAACTTATGCAGGCTACTCCTTTGCTATTCCTATTAACCTTGCCAAAAAAATAGTGAACGACCTGATCAAATTTGGGGATGTTAAAAGACCCTATTTGGGCATCATGTCGGACAGTAAGAATATTAACTCAACGGATGGGGCATACGTTGGCACCGTTGCACCTGATGGCGCCGCAGCAGCAGCAGGTCTCAAGAAAGGAGATATCATCAAAAAAATCAACGATGTTCCTATTAGTTCTTGGAGTGAGTTGCAAGGCACAGTTGCCTCGCTGAATACGGGTGAAAAAGTTTCTATTTTATACCGCAGAGATGGAAAAGATTACACCGCTTCCGCTATACTAAAAGCAGATCAAGGCAACTACGGAGACATTGCTGCTGCTAGCCTTGGAGAGCTTCTTGGTGCAGAGCTGGAAAATGCAGATAAAAAAGTTACCCAACGAAATGATGCCGAAGGCGGAATTAAAGTGAAGCGTATAAGCAAAGGAGGACCGCTTAGCAGAACAAGAATGCAGGAAGATTTCATCATCACCAGTGTTAACGGAGTACCCGTCAACAATATTGAAGAATTAAGTAGAGCGATTGCTTCAACTAGAAGAGAAAATCTAAATCTCGAAGGATTTTATGACGGATATGAAGGGCTATATCGCTACCCAGTTACACTCACACAAGAAGAGGAGTGATTTAGGTAAACTACCATTAAAAAAGCCGGCTCCAATTGAGTCGGCTTTTTTTTCGACAAGTTTTACTTTTCATAAACCAGATACTCCCACGCCTGCATCTCAAACGGGGTTGTAGCGTTAAAGTCATTGGCAGCACCCGAAAAGACATTGGCAAATCTTCCTTTCACCTGTGGATCCTTAAACTCAAAGTGTAAATCATTTTGAGCCGATAAGTTAAGAACTACCAATACCTCATGCTCGCCATTTTTACGTAAATAACAAAATACTTTATCATCTGCAGTTGTTTTAATTCGATACGTAACAGCTTTTGTATTCCCTGCTTCCAATGCAGGATTTGTTCTTTTCAATCGAATCAGCGTTTGGTAAAGACGAGTCAACAACTCCGCATCAGGTCCTTTTTGAAAAAGATCTTTTTCAAAAAACGCCATGCGCTTTCTATTTCCAATTTCTTGACCTGAATAAATGAGAGGCACCCCACTCCAAGTCATACTAAATACAGCAAGCGCCTTTGCCATATCGCCATATTTTTCATACTCAGTGCCATTCCAGCTATTCTCATCGTGGTTTGTTGTAAACCAAGCACGGAGGGTGGTATCGCCTAATTCATCGTATCGACGTAACACAGAAGTCAAAGAATCAATTGGCCACTTTTGTTGGTAAAAATCTTTTGCTCGATGCATCCAGGTCCAGGTATAACTTGCATCAAACACTTCGCCATATTCAGGCTTTTCCAATTCATCATATTCTCCAAACCAAAAAAGCGGCTTTAGCTGATCGAGTTCTGCCCTTGTCTCTTTCCAAAAACCGAGCTCCACCCAAAAAGCTAAGTCGCATCGAAATCCATCAATATCAAATTCAGTTATCCAATACTTCATAGCGCTAATCATTGCCTTACGAAGAGAAGGGTTTGAGTAATCCAACTCAATAATATCATCCATACCTGAGGCAATTTTAAAAGTACCAGTGGTTGAATCCATCAAGTAGTAATCAGGAAATTTCCTTGTCCATTTGTGATCCCAACCCGTATGATTAGCCACCCAGTCGATAATGATTTTAAACCCCATCCCATGGGCCTGACGTACCAAATTTTTAAAATCATCAATGCTGCCAAACTCAGGATTGATTCCAGTGAAATCAGAACAAGCATAGTAACTACCAAGGGTTCCTTTTTTATTTAATTGCGCGATAGGTGTCAACGGCATAAACCATAGTGTTTCCACTCCCAACTCTTTCAATCGAGGCAGCTCGAGTAAAAAAGCATTAAAAGTACCAGCAGGTGTGTATTGCCTCAGATTCACCTCGTAAATAGTGGTCTGACTCACCCAGGCGGGAGTCATAAAAGGTCCATTCATAGGGTTTGATTTTTCAGCATTAACAGCCTCATTTCTTGGCATCAATTTGCAAGACTGCAAAAAAATAAGCAAAGCCAAAGTGAACAAGCGTATCTGCATATAAATTATTTGAAGCAAGATACAAAAAACCGAGCCCGTATCTTTGCCCCATGAAAAGCTTTGAAGTTCCTATCATTTATCGAAGTCCGCTTATAACAGCCATTAAAAAAAAGAGGAAGGAACAGGATCGTTTAAAAAAAGACTTTACACCTACCACTCTTGATTTTGGCACGGTAAAGATTTCACTAGCAAGACATTTTGGATTCTGTTATGGGGTAGAAAACGCAATAGAGATTGCATTCAAAACAATCGAACAAAATCCAGGGAAACGAATTTTTTTATTGAGCGAAATGATTCATAACCCCCAGGTAAATCTTGACCTTCAATCACATGGTATTCGATTTTTACAAGCTACCTCGGGTCAGCAACTCATTCCTTTTGAAGATTTATCCTCGGATGATATTGTACTGATCCCTGCTTTTGGGACTACGCTAGAAATTGAACAAAAGTTAGCTGCTGTAGGAATTAAAACAGAGCCTTATAACACAACCTGTCCATTTGTTGAAAAAGTATGGAACAGAAGTGAAGTAATTGCTAATAAAAAATATACTGTAATTATTCATGGCAAACCTACCCATGAAGAAACAAGAGCAACCTTTTCACATGCCGCTGCGCATGGACCCGCGCTGGTGTTGAAAGATATGAATGAGGCTATTCAATTAGCAACCTTTATCAACGAAAAAAAGTCAGCAGAAGAATTCTATACCCAATTTGCTAATCAATATTCTACAGGCTTTGATCCTCACATCGACTTACAAAGAATTGGGGTAGTTAATCAAACTACGATGCTTGCTAGCGACACCCAAGCTATTGCTGATTTTTTAAAAACAACTATCCTAACTAAATATCAACAAGATGACGCTATTGCAGATACCAGAGATACACTGTGCTATGCCACGCTGGATAATCAAACTGCAGTTAAAGGACTACTAGACACAACGGCTGACTTAGCAATTGTTGTTGGCGGATATAACTCATCCAACACTTCACACCTTGTAGAACTCTGTGAAGAAAAGCTCCCCACCTATTTCATTGAAAACGCATCAAAAATCAATTCGGCCAACGAAATTGTTCATTTTGATTTGCATAAAAAAAAGGAAACAAGTACAAAGGGATTTTTACCAGCTAAACAGCCCCTTCATATTTTATTAACCAGTGGAGCTTCATGCCCGGATGCATTGGTGGAAGGTGTGATTGAAAAAATTCTTGTAACAATTCCTGGCACTACACCCATAGCGTCGCAGCTTGGGCTTTATTTAGCATAAAGCAAACGATAATATTCCTCTGCCATTCTATTGCTGTCAAAAGCAAAACGCACATCCTGCATTCCATTTTTCATAATCTGACGCCAGGTGTCAGGCTTATCATAATATAAAGGCAGAATTTCATTTTCTAAAACGTCATACATCTTATTTAGATCATACTCATCTTGCTCATGTACAGCCATTGCATCGTAATCAGTATGGGGAACTACAAAGCCATTATGACCATGATTAATAAACTCTGGAATCCAGCCATCATTTGTTGAGAAATTTACGGCCCCATTCATAGCCGCAGTCATACCACTGGTACCGGAAGCTTCACGAGGGACTCTTGGATTATTCAGCCAACAGTCAGCAGCCTGCTTCATCCGCTTAGAAAGGGTGAGTTCATACCCGATTAAAACAGCCATATTTTTATGTTGCTTACTTAAATGAACGAGCTGATTAAATTCACTAATGGCAGGGTGATCCATTGGGTAGGGCTTTCCTGCCCAAATCAATTGGACTGGATAGCGTTTATTAGACATCAATCGAGCGAATCGTTCTTCGTGCGTAGTGATCAACCCCGCACGTTTGTACCCCGCAAACCTTCTGGCCCATACAATAGTAAACACATCCGGATTAAATAATTTACCTGTTTGGTCGGCCACTATTTCAAACGCCCGCTTTTTAAGATATTTTTTTCGGTCATCCATCCCATAATTATCACCAGCCTCATTAAACCGATACAACTGTTTATCTGCCCAGTAACGCCAGTTTTGTGCATTTGTAATAGATATAATTGGACAAATCCCATCTTGCTTTCCCCACATTTTTCTTGACACTTCTCCATGCAATTGAGAGACCCCATTGGAGAGATGTGAAAAACGAAATGCGGCAAGAGAGTGATTGAACAGTTCTTCTTCACTTCCATATAATTCTTTTACCTCTTCAACAGAAAGACCACAGAAATAACTCATCCGGTGACACAAATAAATATCATGCTTTTCATTGCCGGCCTCCTCTGGAGTATGGGTGGTGAATACCAGCCGCTTTCTTACTTCTTCAAGGTTTCGATCAAACTTTCTGTACAAATAAAAACCAGCTGAAATTGCGTGTGCTTCATTCAAATGATACAATTCAGGTTGGAAACCTAATAAATCAATTAGCTTGGCTCCGCCTACCCCTAATAAAATAAACTGCGCCACTTTAGTTGCCATATTCGCATCATAAAGTCGGTGAGTGATCGTTTGTGATACATAATCATTCTCTGGTATGTCAGTGCTTAACAAAAAGAGTGGAGCTGTTTTAAACGTTTCGGGAGCTAGATACAATGCTTTAACCCATACAGGATGTTCGTGAATAGTTACTTGAAACTTTATTCCTGTTTCTTGAAGAAAACTATACTCTTTTTCATGCCAGGTAACATTTAGAGTTTGATCTTGGTTGCGAGCTTGATCATAGTATCCATATTTCCAAAGAATACCAATACCAATCATATTTTGCTGAAGTTCATAGGCACTTCGCAAATGAGAACCAGACAAAAATCCTAAGCCACCACTATATATTTTAAGGGGTTGATGAACAGCAAACTCCATTGAGAAATAAGCCACTTTGCGTCGAAAGCGATCTTGAATTTCATAGGGAACTTTAAAAGGCGCAAAACTCATAATGTGTCTTTTTTACACGAAGGTGCAAGTTAACCTTTCCTTTTAAATCGTGGTGATTTTTTACGGACATAAGACCCATCAAAAAGACATCCCGTATTGCGACGAGAACCGCAATTTTGTTCCTGCAGACGAATTCCACTCGAAGTAAAGTAAAACTGCAGTACACAGGGGTCGCCAGCCTGTCTATATTCTGCCCGCGTAGGAGATTTCCAAATTGCTTCACCCTTTAACTCACCCATACAATTGCCTTCCCTTTTTTCAAAATGTATAAAGAAAGTAAAACGATCGGTCTTACGCCCATCACGAATAGAAACCAAATTCATTTTCCCATTCGTATAATCGGCAGAATATTTCCGTGAAGCAGTTAGTGTATCAATTGGATTAATCAACTCGGTAGGTTTATCTTCCAATGCTTCTGTCATAATAAGCATGAAACGCCCCGCTGCCTCGTTTAATACAAACACTTCTTTGCCTTCACTAGCACTACCGTCAGGATTTTTACGCAGCTGAATCTGCGAAAGCAAATATTTTCTGTCCATCACCAATGACTGCTGTATACTAGATCGACTGGGCGGCTTTAGCAGGGCTGTAGCTGCACGAAAATTGTTTTGTTGATCGAAAGCCAATATCCAAATCATTCGCTTTTCAGAGGATGTGGCCCGAATGAACACATACTTTTCTGCGTCAGGCACCTCCACTTTTCCCAACGCATAAAAAACAGGCTTGCTTTTTTTATTATACTCTTTATCATACACAGAATCCGGGATCATTGCCCGAAGAACAGGAATACTGATCCGCACAGAATCTGCCAATTTATCATTCAATACAGTGTCTGCAATTGTATGCGGTAATGAAAAGGGAGCAAAAAAATCAATAAACTCAGCGGCAGGAACAGGCTCCTCTCCGGTCAAAACTATATTCTTTTTTTCCTGGCAACTAATCAGACAGAAAAGTAGCAACACCAAAAGAGATTGCAACCGCATGTCCCAAGTTAATTCTTTCTGCTCATATGAAATATGAAGATGGAAACTGAGAGATCATTTATGTAATTTTGCTATCTAAATTGCAATATGCAGTCACTTCAAGATTTCTTTTCAGACATTGGCCCCTTGTGGTCTGCCTTAATTGCTACTACTTTTACATGGCTGGTTACTGCACTTGGTGCCTCACTTGTTTTCTTTTTCAAAACAATGAGCCGGGCGGCCTTGGACCCCATGCTCGGATTCACTGGAGGCGTGATGGTTGCTGCGAGTTTTTGGTCACTGCTCAATCCTGCCATTGAAATGTCAGCGACTCTTTACCCAGGGTATGAATGGATGCCTGCTGCAGTTGGATTTATGGCAGGTGCCTTTTTTATTTTTATACTAGATCGCTACATGCCTCACTTGCATATCAACTTTGGTGTTGAAGAATCTGAAGGCCTACAAACCAAACTACATAAAACCACACTACTAATCCTTGCCATTACCCTTCACAATATTCCAGAGGGACTAGCAGTAGGAGTACTATTTGGTGCTGCATCCTTGGGTATGGAAAACACATCTTTAATTGGGGCCATTACACTAGCGATTGGAATTGGCATTCAGAATTTCCCGGAGGGGATCGCAGTTTCAATGCCTCTTCGTAGAAATGGCGTTAGCCGCATTAAGAGTTTCTGGTATGGACAATTATCGGCAATCGTAGAACCAATTGCAGGTGTAATAGGAGCCTTAGCCGTTATTTATGTGCAACCACTGCTTCCATTTGCATTGGCATTTGCGGCAGGGGCCATGATTTTTGTGGTCATAGAAGAAGTAATTCCCGAAACACAAAGAGATCGCTATACAGACCGCTCGGTGCTAGCCTTTATTGCAGGCTTTACAGTGATGATGATTTTAGATGTTGCGTTGGGGTAAATTTGTAAATTTGTTCTCTTCCATTATTACTATTACAATAAACGCTTATCATGTCAAAAAAGATCAAGGTTGCTAACCCGGTTGTGGAGCTGGATGGAGACGAAATGACACGTATCATTTGGAAATTCATTAAGGATAAACTGATTTTACCCTATCTAGACCTTGATATAAAATACTACGATCTCGGTATTGAATACAGAGATAAAACCAATGATCAAGTCACCATTGATTCGGCCAATGCCATCAAACAATATGGTGTAGGAATTAAATGTGCCACCATCACACCTGATGAAGCAAGAGTAAAGGAGTTCTCCCTTAAACAAATGTGGAAAAGCCCCAACGGAACTATTCGTAATATTTTAGACGGAACCGTTTTTCGCGAACCCATCGTGATTAGCAATGTGCCTCGTTTGGTTACTAATTGGACGGCACCCATTATTGTAGGTCGTCATGCCTTTGGAGACCAATATCGCGCTACGGACACCGTGATTAAAGGCAAGGGTAAATTAACCATGACGTTTACCCCCGAAGATGGCAGCACTGCTCAAACTTTTGAAGTATACAATTACAAAGGAGATGGCGTTGCGTTAACGATGTACAATACAGATGAAAGTATTACCGGGTTTGCACGTAGTTGTTTCAACATGGCACTCAGCAAAAAATGGCCTCTCTATCTTTCTACTAAGAATACAATCTTAAAAAAATATGATGGCCGTTTTAAAGATATTTTTCAAGAAGTTTATGAAAAAGAATTCAAAACTTCTTTTGAGCAGGCTGGTATCACCTATGAACATCGCTTGATAGATGACATGGTAGCAAGTGCCTTAAAATGGAATGGCAATTTTGTTTGGGCTTGCAAAAACTATGACGGAGACGTTCAAAGTGATACCGTTGCACAAGGGTTTGGCTCTCTTGGTTTGATGACTTCCGTTCTTATTACTCCTGATGGACAAACGATGGAAGCTGAAGCTGCGCATGGCACTGTTACGCGTCATTACCGCGACCACCAAGCAGGTAAACCAACCAGCACAAACCCCATTGCCAGTATTTTTGCCTGGACCAGAGGTCTCGCCTTCAGAGGCAAGCTTGACAACAATGCGGAATTGATTAATTTCTGTGAAAAATTAGAAAAGGTTTGCATTGAAACGGTAGAGTCAGGTAAAATGACTAAAGACCTAGCCGTTTGTATTCATGGCAACAAAGTAAAACATGGCGAGCACTTTTTGTATACTGAAGAATTTTTAGAAGCAATCAATCAAAATCTCCAGAAAAAACTTGGCAACTAAAAAAAGAGACGGCTACATCAGTTGGGATGAGTATTTCATGGGTATTGCCCTTTTATCGGCAAAACGCAGCAAAGACCCCGGCACGCAAGTGGGCGCTTGTATAGTCAATCAACAAAATAAAATTGTTGGGGCTGGCTACAATGGATTCCCAATTGGCTGCCACGACGATATTCTCCCCTGGGACAAACAAGGTGATTTCTTACATACAAAGTACCCCTACGTTTGTCACGCCGAATTAAATGCGATACTAAATAATATTGGAACGTCATTACAGGATTGTCGAATCTATACTGCACTATTCCCATGTAACGAATGTGCCAAAGCCATCATCCAAGCGGGTATAACTGAGATTATATATTTGTCTGACAAATACAGTGGGCAAGACAGCGCCATTGCTTCTCGTAAAATGCTAGAGATGGCAGGCGTTCAATGCAGAAAGGTCCATGCTACCTTAGAATCACTTACACTTTCCTTTTCAGAAAAAGATGTTTAGCAAAAAGCCCCGCTGTAGCGGGGCTTTTGAATTATATCAGTGTTACTAAATTTAAATACGGAAGTGCGCGAATGCTTTATTCGCTTCAGCCATACGATGTGTGTCTTCTTTCTTTTTGAAAGCAGCACCTTCCCCTTTACTAGCCGCAACAATCTCATTAGCCAGTTTATCAGCCATGCTGCGACCATTGCGATCGCGACTGTAACGGATTAGCCATTTCATGCTTAATGAAATCCTGCGATCAGGACGAACTTCAGAAGGAATCTGAAATGTTGCACCACCAACACGTCGACTACGTACCTCAACAGAAGGAGCCACATTGGCTAATGCTTTTTTCCACACCTCATATCCGTCTTCACTGGTTTGTTTTGCTACTTTTTCAAGCGCAGTATAAAATATGGTGAATGCACCACTTTTTTTACCCTCCCACATCAGGTTGTTGACGAAACGTGTAACCAATTTGTCACTGAAACGAGGGTCTGGTGCTAAGGGAAGTTTTTTGGCTTGTGCTTTACGCATAGGGATGTAATGTTAATGAGAGCTTATATTACTTTTTAGCTTTTTCCTTTTTTGTGCCGTACTTAGAACGACTCTTTTTACGATCTTTCACACCTGCAGTGTCTAGAGAGCCACGCACAATGTGATAACGTACACCTGGTAAATCCTTTACACGACCACCACGGATTAATACGATAGAGTGCTCTTGAAGATTGTGACCTTCCCCAGGAATGTATGCGATCACTTCTACTTTGTTCGTCAAACGAACTTTGGCAACCTTACGAAGAGCGGAGTTAGGCTTTTTAGGAGTTGTTGTATAAACCCTGGTGCAAACACCGCGGCGCTGTGGACATTGATCAAGCGCCCTTGATTTACTTTTGGCCTTGATAATTTCTCGTCCTTTTCTTACTAACTGTTGAATAGTAGGCATTCTAGACCCTTATTTTTGGGAGAGCAAAGGTAAAGACAGGGGGTTGAATCACCAAAAAATGAGCTTTGTTTTTTGCCCAGTATGCCAATTAGTGAAAGAATTACAAAAAACTGGTTTTCAGCACTTAAAATCGGGGGCAAGAAAGGTAACGAATGGGTCTGCCGGCTTTTCTACCAGTGTAAGAAATAGAAACCTCCAAACTACTGGTTCCTGGTACTGCTTGAGCAAGATTGCCAGTAGCCACATCATATGAAACCCCCAACACCCATTGATTAAACCCAAATCCCAGATAAGGAGCCACCGCATCATTAAAACGGTAATTTACTCCTGCTACCAAATCTGTAGAAGCTGCAAACGGAGCACGAATAGAAATGCCAACCATTTGCGACATAGCTGTACCCTGTTTCATCATTAAAAATTGCGGGATCAATTGAAGACGTTCGTTCAAGGACCATTGAATCCCCCCATGTGCCACAAAGCGCATGGGAAGTGACTGAGCAATCGATTGCGTTATAAAAGGATCTTGTGGGCGGTTTAAATGAAAGGCAGCGATTCCCCCAAACAATTTAACGGGCCTTAACTCACGTGCATCGGCATAAGAAATACCGGCCCCAATATCTAAATCACTAGAAGAAGCTCGTTGCAATTGATCAGCACTTGAAATAGAGGGATCATACCCAGTGATAGCATTCCACTGATCACCAAATTGAAATTTACTGGGATCAAATTTTCGGGCGAGTGCCCCTACTTGAATTCCAAAAGTAATTTGTTGATTATCGTCTTCTCCAAATCTAACTCCACTATATGCAATGGACAAATAGCCATGCTGATAGCGGTAACCCCCCTCTCCTGCTGACTGATCTAAAATATTAATTCCAAAGTTTAGATTTTTAGGAGTTACAATATCTGCACTCATTCCTTTGGTAACATAGGGCGTCATCACCTGATTCCATTGTGTTCGAAAAACAGCATTCGCTCTGAAATCTCCTTCGTTAACACCTGTCAAGCCAGGATTAATCCCCAATGGATAAGCATAGAATTGAGAAAAATGTGGATCATTCTGCGCTCTTACATGAAGCATACTCCCAATGAAAAAAATCAATATCGTTAGTGCCTGTCTCAATTAATGTATCAGATTTATAGAACCTTTTTTTGCTACCACTGTTCCGTCCTGCCTGGTTACTTTGAGCGTATAGGCATACACACCAACAGGCTGCAATACCCCTTTATGTTTTCCATCCCAGCCCGTTGCGAGAGCAGTTGATTGAAATATCAATTGACCCCATTGGTTAAAAATTCTAAAATCGATGGAGGCAATATAATTTCCAAAAACTTTTACCACATCATTTTTCCCATCACCATTAGGAGTAAACGCATTGGGTACAAATATTTCGCGGGTGCTCAACGTTGTGCCACTAACTGGACCTGCATTCAAACTCGTTTCACAAGCGTTTACACCGGTTGCTTTGACTAAAACAGTAACAGTAGTATTACCTGGCAAACCACTCACCGTATGTGTTAACCCTGCAGATCCTGAACTGGGTGCCACAAAGCTGCTTCCCCCATTTGTACTAATCAAATACCCGGTTGCGCCCGTTACTGCTGGCCACGAAAAAGTAAGAGATGAAAAAGAAATTGCAGAAACAGTTACCACTGGCATAGCTAAACGCGGAATCAAGGTGATCTGCACAGGGGTTCTTGTTGGGCTGACGCATCCTGCTGTACTAAATCCCTCCACGTACCAGGTTGAAGGAGCTGAAACACCTATAAGTGTGAAACTATATCCAATAGCCACGGGTGCCCCTCCCGTTTGAGTAGGAAACCAACGGTACGTTACGGTAGCCGTGTTGACATTTTGAACTTGTAACGTAATATCTGCACCAGGACAAACTGTTGCATTAGCGATTTGAGCAGCGGCTGGAATGGGATCCACATTTAATTGCACAGCTGTTCGCGTATCACTTACACATCCTGCGGAACTAACGGCCTCCACATAATAAGTTGCCGCAGCAGTAACATTATTTACCGTGTAAGAGTTTCCATTTTGCAATGAGGTACCCCCTGTTGCAGCCGCATACCATACATACGTAAATGAGGGGCTTGGATTTGTAACAGCAAGTGTTGCATTACTTCCACTACAAACAGATACCGCATTAAGGAGAGGCGCAGCTGGTTTATTTTGCACTTGCACGGTAACCTGAGAAGCAGCGCTACAACCTAATGCGTTGGTAGCTGTAACAACATACGTAGTGGTAGTTGCTGGAGTAACAGCTTGAGCGCTACCCGACAAATTACCCGGTGTCCATGTATAATCGGTGAGAGAACCAATGCCATTAGTAATCCCTAATTGAGTGGAACTACCTGCACAAATTGAAGCAGGCGTTGCTGTAGCCGTAATCGTAGCATTATTATTCAAAGTGATTGTTCCATTGAAATTTCTTGTACAACCAGCAGCGTCGGTGATGGTACAGTTGTAATTACCGGGAGGTGAAGCGGAAGCAGTTGCAGTAGTTTGAATCGGATTGGTATTCCAAGAATACGTAAAAGGACCCGTTGAGCCCGTTACATTTAACGCAATACTTCCATTTGGGCCATTACAATCAGACGCAGTAATAGTTGGAGTAATCGTCTGCGTAAAAGCAATTCCAGATACACCCATGATTACTGCATTAGGGAATGGGGCATTTGAACTCGTTGACACATTGTTAATTCTAACCTTTTGGAGCGATTTGGATCGATCTGTACAACTCAGTGTAATTTCAATGTAATATAAACGCGGGTTATTGGTAGTAGCCCCATCTGCAGTATAAGGTCCAGTAGCAGTTCGTGTCACTCTGCCAAAACCTTGTGCTACAATATTAGTTCCTCCGTTAAACCAATCAGACAACACATAGTTAGACAAATAAGGAGAATAAGAACCATCTGAAAACCCAAGTCCGATATTAATCGTACTTGCCTGCTCGGCAGAAAATGCAAGCAATCTAATTTTTGCAAAAGGTGCGGGTGTGGAAACAGTCAGTTCGAAAATTTCATTTCGTTTGACAAAAAGTGCATTATTGCCTGTGTAAGACGCAAGTTGATAAGTATCGGAGCCACTAACAATTGTTCCATTATCTGGTAGTCCTGCAGTTATAGACGCAAAACTGGCAAATGAAACACTGTACATAACCTTATTGGAAGGGGTCAACGCATCAATCTCCATCGTTGTTGTAGCCAGTGGACTTGGCCCTCCCTCAGCAATAACATCCTGTGAAAAACCTGAAACCGGGATAGGAGTAAACTGCGCACTTGTATGCGCGTTAAAAAATAACAGAGCGTAAATAAAAAATAAGCAACGCTTCATGCAGTCGGTGTCTGGTAATCAACACCGAATATAATTAATCAGCACGAACTTAGCTAACGGGAATCATCCAACCATGTGTATCTAGGATTTTCCCCTCACGGATATCCGCTAGATTTTTCTTTAATGCAGGCGCTACCGTCCACTTATCAGTATCAAAACAAAGTGAATCCCCCTTATAGCAGAGCTCTTTTATAAATGAAATTGTTGCAGCAGTACCCGTTCCAAACACTTCACGTAAACTTCCATCTTGATGCGCCTTGAGCACCTCATCCATACCCAAATTGCGCTCCTCCACTTCTAAACCCATTTCAGAGAGCAAGGTCATCACACTTATACGAGTAACGCCACCCAAAATCGTGCCCTCTTCTAAACCGGGAGTGATGGCCTTGTTGCCGATTACGAAAAACACGTTCATCGTTCCACATTCCTGCACATACTTATGCTCGATTGGGTCAGTCCATAAAACCTGATCAAAACCTTTCAATTTAGCTTGTGCCGTTGCATACATAGCCCCCCCATAATTTCCGGCTGCTTTTGCATATCCCACTCCTCCCGAAACGGCTCTTACATACTTTTCTTCCACCCATATTCTCATAGGCGCGCTATAATAGGGGCCCGTGGGACTTAAAATAATCATGAATTTGTATGTATCTGAAGGACGCACGCCTATCAATTCATCCGTTGAAAACATAAAAGGACGTATGTACAGGGAATGATCAGCAAAAGGAGGGATCCAGTCCTGATCTAACTTAATCAACTGCATCATCCCATCCATAAATATCTCCGCAGGAACAGCGGGCATCTGCATTCTTTCAGCAGAGGCATTAAAACGTAAAAAATTATCGAACGGACGGAATATAAATGAACGTAATTGCTGGTCCTTATAGGCTTTAATTCCTTCAAAAATCGCCTGCCCATAATGTAAGGCGGCCAAAGAAGGTGAAAGCGACAAAGGAGCATAGGGTTTGATCGAAATATTTGTCCATTGTCCATTTATAAAATCTGCCACCAGCATATGATCTGAAAAGTACTTTCCAAAAGGGAGATTTTCTAGATTCATCCCTTTCAATTTACTAGTTGCAATAGGTTCAATTGGAATTTCGATCGCTGCAATCATAATTCACATATTTTTACGGGGCAAAGAAACCAAAAAAAACTAACACTCATTCGTATATTTTAGCACATTTATGTCCATAAACCACGTAAATCTGACCGGTGAGCACTTAGCACAACTATATCACTCTGTGCTGGTAGAAATGCCAGGCAATTCATCACAAGAGAGCCATGACGCTGAACAACCCTCCTCTGGTAAGATTAAATCCTTAGGGGGGCACAAGAAGAAAATCTGCATTGTGGTAGCAGAACGGGAGGCTGTTTTTTTAAAAGATGAACAACTCGCCTATCTCACGAGAATTTTAATCGCCTGCAAACTCACGCTGGAGGATGTGGCACTCGTTAATATTCAAGATGTTGTTTTGCCCAATTATCAACATCTGCAACAACAATACCCCTCTTCTACTTGCATTGTATTTGGCCCCACTCCTCAAGATCTTCAATTACCTGTAGATTTCCCTTTCTTTCAATTACAAAAAATAGAAGGCTGCACTTACCTTTTTGCACCTGCACTTGATTTACTGGAGCCGCAAAAAACAGATCGGGAAAAACTATGGCAATCATTAAGAAAGCTATTCAATGTCTGAACAACGCCACACCTTAGTATTTGCCACAAATAATTTATTTAAAGCCCAAGAAGTAAATCATATTCTTGGCAATACTTTTCAGGTGCTCTCTTTAAAAGAGGCCGGCATTGAAATTGATATCGCTGAGCCACATGATACTCTTGAGGCAAATGCAAGGGAAAAATCAATGACAATCTATTCCCTAAAAAAAATTGATTGTTTTAGTGAGGATACAGGACTGGAAGTGGAAGCCTTGGATGGTGCACCAGGTGTAAAAAGTGCAAGATTTGCAGGAGAACCTTCCAATACGACTGCAAATATCGAAAAGCTAATACACCAACTAAAGAACAAACAAAATAGAAAGGCACAATTCAGAACAGTTATTTCATTGGTTCAAAAAGGGATCGAAAAACAATTCGAGGGAATTTGCAAAGGACATATTGCACTTCAACCGAGCGGTGAAAACGGTTTTGGCTATGACCCCGTTTTTATCCCTGAAGGATCTGCAAAAACTTTTGCCGAAATGAGTACTACAGAAAAAAATGAATACAGTCACCGAAGAAAAGCGGTTGAAAAATTAGTTGCATATCTTAAAATAATGACCAAATGAGTTCAATTAAATCACAATTTCCTGCTTCATTCAAATTTCAATGCAAGATTCCTATTCGCATCAACGACATTAACTATGGTGGACATGTTGGCAATGATCGGATTTTGCTCTTTGCACATGAGGCCCGGATTCAATTTTTAAATCAGTTAGGTTATTCCGAATTAGAATTAGGAGGTACGGCGCTTTTATTAACGCGCGCCACAATTGAGATAAGAAAAGAACTTTTTTTTGGTGACACCCTTTGGGTTTCTGTTGCAGCCTTAAACTTTACAAGTAAAGGATTTGACCTGATCTACAAGATGGAGCGAGAAAGACAAAATGAATATGAACTAGTTGCTGCTGCAATAACCAATATGGTATGTTATGACTATAAAAATAAAAAAACGGATTCGCTTCCATTGGCTGTTCAAACCAAGCTGTCTCACTGATTCCAAATCTTCCAACTCTCCTCTGCTTGAATTTGTAGCATTTCTGCCCCATTTTTTACACGAGCACCGCGCTGAATACCTTCTTTCATAAAAGCGGTTTCTGCAGGATTATAAACAAGATCATAAAAAACATGGCCAGCCCCTACTGCCTCATAGGGTAGTGAGGGCAATTCCGTAATGCGCGGAAATGTACCTAACGGAGTTGTATTAATCACTATGTTATGTGTTTGCAAATCAGCAGGGGTCAGCTGATTATAGGTTAGATCCACACCTGGCTTATGATTTCGACCCACCACGGAGTAGGGAATCCCATTTTTCTTCAATACAAAAAAAACGGCCTGTGCAGCTCCACCATGCCCTACTACCAAAGCAGCTTTTTGTTTAGGCTGCAAAAGAGGTAAAAATGATTTTTCAAACCCTACCCAATCAGTATTGAATCCCTCACACATCCCATCTCTGATTCGAATACAATTACATGCATCTAACCCATCAGGAATGGAGTGATTTGTAAGACAACTGAATACCTGTTGTTTGTAAGGAATCGTAACATTGAGCCCTTCCAAATTTGGATACTTGGCCAACAATGCAGGCAATTCGCGAATAGATGTAAGAGGGAACAATTGATATTGACAATCTAAATTTCCCTCTTGGGCAAACTTTTGATTAAAGTAACTAGCCGAGTAAGAGTGCGTGAGGGGATGGCCAATCAGACCAAATAATCGCATCAGGATTTATCGGTTTTGTCTAGATAAAAATGAAATGTATCCCCTCTCAAACCAATACGCATCGCCTCTAATGGTATTACCTCGGTAGGGGCAATATTTCCAAGATTTGCATTACAGCCTAATAGTTCTATAAAATAGAGTTGCTGTGCTTTTTGCGGAGCCTCCCAAATAATTTTCTCCCCTGGTATTTGTGTAAGAATTTCTTGAACCAGCCCCTCTCTCACTTCTCCACTTCCTCTGTAAATTCCAACATTTCCGGCTTCCCTTGCCTCTGCAATGACATAGCTGGCACCCGCTTCAAGCTCAGCGCGCATTAACTCAATCCACTTATAAGGTGGTATGATATGAGCGGCATCTTTACTTCCAACTTCACTGAGCACCGTGCCGTATTGCATTAGTTTTTCGATATAACCGCATTTTTCTGTATGCGGAATAGTAATAGAACCGTCACTTACCTCTATGTACTTAATGCCATAATCTTTACAAATACTTACATAATCGTCAAATTGATTACGAATCAAAAAAGCTTCAAATAATGTACCCCCGAAATAAACCGGTATCTGATGTGATTGATATAACTCAATTTTTTCTCGAAGATTCGGAGAGACGAAAGAGGTGCCAAATCCAAGTTTAACAATATCCACGTGAGGGTAAGTAACGCTAATGAAATTGCGCGCTTCTTCGGTGCTTAGTCCCTTATCCATTACCATGGTCAACCCGGATTGACGGGGTTTCGTCATCCGATCAGGCATTTGGCTTAAAAAATAATTCATGCAGCTAGATTTACAATAAAGTTGTGCAAATTTACTGTAATCCGCATCAAAATCACTACCTCTTCTTGCGCTTGAACCTAGCCAGCAGATCTACCACTTGCACTTGTTGCAATACAGATGGAATAAGCGAAATAAACTTCCTTACTTGTTTAGGATCTTTAATCAATGCCACTTCCAATTGTTTCAATGCCTCTTGGTTTCGAGTAGCTCCAAATAATACAGCTGCGCGGTAATATAAAAAAAGTGCTTTCCCCTTAGTAGCCTGCAGTGCCAAATCAATTTGCTTTAAGGCATCTTCCCAAGCCTCGGCTTCTAAAAGGCAGCGAATTAATGCGTCCCATCCTCCCATTTTTTTAGGCTTAAGTTGAACGGCCATCACAAAATGCTCAACGGCCTCTTGAATCCGTTCCAGCTGTTCACAGCACTGCCCAGCCAGCAATTGATAATCAAATTCACCCCGTATAATTCGAAGCGCCACCTCAATTTGTTTATAGGCAGCACTCCATTGCCCTTCTGAAAAATAGGTACAGGCAATTTTATACATAAGTCGACTATCATCTTTACGGAGATGTGAAGCTTTTCGATATTGAAGTCGAGCTAATGCAGGCTGTTTTAGTTTTTCATAGCAATACCCAATTGCTTCATAAATCACATCCTCAGGTTTTGCTAGTTCATGTACCCGTTCAAGTACTTCGATTGCGTCACGATATCGATGCAGTCGAATAAATGCATCCCCCATATTACGGTATGCGTAATCAAACTTTTCCTCTATAGCAACAGCATACTTGTATGCATCTATGGCTTTTTCATATAACCGCAAACCCTGGTAAGCAGCCCCCAAGTTGAACCAAGCTAACTCGCTAAAAGGGTGTTCGTCCAAAATTTCCTGGCATAACCGAATCCCCTCTTCATTACGCCCAGTAAAATCTGTCCAAAAACAGATCTTGTATAATGCTTCCTCATTCAAAGGATCTTCTTTCAATACTTCCTTTAAGCAATCAAACACTTTGTCAAAATCCTCGTAATCGTCATAGACATCTGCTAATTCAAATAGTAATTCTACTTTTTCCTCGCCTTCAAATTTTCCCAATGATCGCTCTAATAAGGAAACCGCTTTCTCAGGTTGATCAAGCGCCAGATAAGCATCCGTGCGGAGAATGTAAATATTGATATCCCGACTATCGAGAATTTCCGCCTGATCTAAGACCCGAAGTGCTTCTTTATACCTCCTATGTAAAACTAAAACATCAGCTTTTCGAATGAGAAGAGACGAAGAGTATGGATAACGTTCAACTGCCATGAGCGCTGCCTCCAGCGCTTTATCAGGCATTTCCTTTTGTTGAAAATATTCAATAATTCGCTCAAAGGCATCCTCCTCCAAAAACGAGTGTGCACCCCCCTCCCTCAATTGCTCATACTGGCTCAGCAATTCGTCTAACTCATCCTTTTCCTCCCTGTTTGGCAGCTCTGCCATATCCCATGGTTTTGTTCAATTTACATTAAAAATCAAGGGTTTCCAGACCATTTTTATCCCCAGTCGTGTATTTAGCGAAACTTTATTACATGGAATTGTTAAAAGACTACGGTATATTTGCTACAGCTATGCTTTTGAGTCTTTCATCTATAAAATTGTGCACCAAACAAATAGCTTTATTTGTCGTTGCTGTTACTATAGCAATAGCGGGTAATGCCTCACTTGGCCTTGGCAAAAAAAGATCTGCACTGGGAAGTAAAAAATTACTTTCGGCCAAGGTGGTTGGCTTTAATGGCAACTTCTCTTTAAAGTCCGGTTACAGTTTTCGCGGCAGCACCGTTATCGAACCAAAAAATCCAAAGGTAATTGAGCTCAATACCGAAGTAACTGCAAAAAAAGGCAACTTCACACTTACTATTCCTTTGCGCAAACAAGTTCTAATTAACTCCATTAAAATTGGGGTAAGCAATGAGCCATTACGGCGAGCGCATTAATTTTATTTTTCCTACTGACTCCTATTTTCAAAATCGAGTAGCCGATATCCGCTCGTTGGCACATCAAATAAGGCTTGTGGTACTGGGTTATAGTTTATCTCTTCTATTCTATAGATTACCAAGCTATTTCCAATAATTGTCTCATACTGCATCAGTAAACCTGGCAGTGTTTTTGCCATCAATTGAAAGTCTCTATACACAGGAATTAATTCAGTGGTAAACCAAGCCCCATGCTTTGTACCATCTTGAAGCGTAATAACTACTTTTTTACATAAGAACCCAAGCAAACGGGTGGTCTCCCCTGTGATTTCCAATTTACTATCCTCGTATTTTTGATTTAATGAATTCCACTGCAGAGCGGTAAGTCGGGTTAGATACCGCTGCGATCCAAATTCTTTGAGCAAAACTGCATTTCCACTTTTCCCAAATAAAAGGGTGACCTGTGTTCCCATATCAGTAACCAAATCCGTTCGGCTATTAATACCCTTTACGTAACAAGTGTATTGTGATGATTTAAATAAATCGCTTAAACTTCGATTGGTAGTGTCGGCCAGAGAAATAGAATAGCGAAGCGTAGCCTCTGTTAATTTGCGCTGCGCCAATGCAGAAAAAGAAAGCAATAAAAAAACAAAAAAATGAATTAGCCGATTCATACCTACAAAGGTACAACAAGATCAAAAGTTAACTATCGCTTAGTTTTGTCTTGACTATCCTTCAGCTTCTTTTGCTGAACCTGCATTTGCTCGAGCCGCTCTTGCCATTTTGATTTAGATTTTGGCTTTTTTCTGTTCTCTTGAATCTGTACCAGAATTTTGTCATGATTGATGATATAGTTCTGAATCACAAATTGAAGGCCTAAGGTTATAATATTTGAAACCGTGTAATACCAGGTTAACGCCGATGGAAGACTATTAAAAAAGAAAAGCATGAACACTGGAAATATATAAGGCATGTATTTCATCATCGGATTACTTTGATCCGGGCTTAAACTCATGCTGTATATAGATATAATCATGCTAGTAGCAGTAGCTAACAAATTAAATAAACTTAAGTGGCTACCGAACATAGGTATGGTAAAACCAAAACGAATAGGCGCATCATAGGCAGACAAATCATTTGCCCAAAGAAAGGAAGCACCACGAAGAGCAATTTCACTATTAAAAAAGCTGAAGAGCGCAAAAAAGATTGGGATTTGCAGCAAAGCTGGAATACAACCTCCCAATGGATTCACCCCTGCCTCACGAAATAGTTTCATTTGCTCCATACTCATTGCTTGCTGATCCTCGCCAAATTTTTCACGAAGCTTCGCAATTTCAGGACGAAGTGCTTTCATTTTTGCCCCACTCAAATAACTGGAGTAGGTTAATGGAGAGATCAACAATCGTATAAACAAGGTAAGCAATGCAATGGCAAGACCGATATCACCTGCAGCTGTACGTTTGAAAAAATCAAAAATGGGTACAATCAAATACTGATTGATAGGACGAACAAATGTATAAACCCCCTGACCCAGATTAACAATCTTCTCAAACCCATTGTCATATTTCTTGAGGATCTGATAATCGGAGGGACCATAATAAAAACTGAGATCCACGGCTGCATTATCACCTTGAGGAACTGCTAGCTTCATTGCTGCAGTGGCACGTACAACAGATCCAATTGAATCCGGGGGCATCGTCCAATTAATTTGGCCATTCGTAAAGCCACTGTTTGCACTTAATGCAGCAAAAAAGAAACGCTGTCTAACTCCTACCCAATTAACCACCTTGGAAAAATCTACTGTACTACGATTGCCAATAGTAAAATAGTCAAACTGGCCATCTTCTATAAAACCAACTTGTGTATTTTGCTTTTCATAATTAATATCTGATTCTTGCTTCAGCGCCTCATACTGCCAAACCAAAGAGAGCCGATGATCAGCTACGAGTTGTTCTGCATCTGAAAGTTCAATACGCAACCCAATCTGATAGTCATCAGGACGAATGGTATATTGATGTGTAACTGTTCCTGCAAAATTGGAATCAGAAGACTGAAGTTTAAATGAGATTGTTTTAGAACCATCTGCATTTATAATTGGCACCTGCGGAGTAAAATACAAATCAGCAATTGGGGCAGTTCGGTTGAGCCCCGTATTTAATGGATACGTGAATTTATTGAATGACTCCGTGGCCAATTTAATTGGAATTGGTTCCCCATGCTGGCGATGTTCTTTCAGCTCGACATATTTGATCTGTGCCCCCTTACTTGAAAAAACAACTTTCATTTTTTCATTCTCCACGCTTATCAACTCTTCGATTCCTTGAACAGCCTGTACAAAAAAGCCAGCAGCGCTTGTTCTACGTACACTGTCCGCCTTAACCAAATCATTTTGAACGGCGACAGTATCCAATACGGGTCGGTTTACTTTGGCAATGGAGTCCTGAATGAATTGCTGCCTAGCCTTGGATTTATTATAAGCGGCTTGTTCCTGGTTAGTATAATAGAAATAACCAAAAAACAGAATAGCGAGCAAACCAAATCCCAAGAGGGAATTACGATCAAAATTCATGCTATGTTCAAGTTTGGCGTTAAGGGCAACAAAGATAAGGGAAGCCTATGGGTCCTAGGCGCCTGAATCACGTTGCCATTTTAGGAATGTTGAAGGGGCTGCGTAGACTTTGATGAGACTAATTCAGCTTGCTGCAGTGCCGCTTTAATAAATTGGACAAATATGGGTTGAGGCGCTTCTACCGTACTTTTCAATTCAGGATGATACTGCACCCCAATAAAAAAAGGATGATCCTTCAATTCAATAATTTCAACTAAACCAGTAGCTGGATTTTTACCGCTTGCAGCCATGCCCGCATTTTCAAAGTCGGACAAGTATCGATTATTAAACTCCCAACGATGACGGTGACGCTCAGAGATTTCTTCTTTTCCGTAAATCTGATAGGCTAGTGTGCCTTTTTCAATTACACAAGTATAAGCGCCCAATCGCATGGTACCTCCTTTACTGGTTACTTTTTTCTGTTCATCCATTAAATCTATTACTGGATGCTCAGTATCGGGATTCATCTCCGTAGAGTTAGCCCCTTTTAATCCCAAAACATTTCTCGCAAATTCAATAGCGGCCATTTGCATACCTAAACAAATGCCAAAGAACGGAAGCTTCTTTTCACGAGCAAATTTTACAGCTGCAATTTTACCTTCAACTCCCCGATGACCAAACCCAGGGGCAACTAATAATGCATCTAAGCCCACTAACTTTTCAGCAACATTTTCATTGGTAATATACTCGCTGTGAATATTTATAACCTGCACCTGGCACTCATTCACAGCACCCGCATGAATGAACGATTCTAGAATAGACTTATAGGCATCCTGTAGTTCAATATATTTTCCAATCAAGCCTACATTCACTTTCGCCTTGGGATATTTCAATTTATCTAAAAACAGTTTCCAATGAGAAAGATCTGGTTGCTTCGAACCCGTGAGATTTATTTTTTTCAAAACTGTCGTATCTAATCCTTCCCGCATCATCAATACGGGAACTTCATAAATTGTGGAGGCATCTGCAGCTTCTATTACAGCTTCTGGCTTCACATTACAAAAAAGTGCAATTTTTCTTTTAATATCTGGACTTAGCGGTCGCTCTGTTCTACATACAATGATATCTGGATGAACCCCTTCTTCACTCAACATACGAACACTGTGTTGAGTTGGCTTGGTTTTCAATTCTTTTGCTGCTTTCAAATAAGGGATCAAGGTAAGATGCACCACCACCGTATCATTCTCGGGTAGCTCCCACTGTAACTGACGAACGGCTTCTACAAAAGGCAAACTTTCAATGTCACCCACTGTACCTCCTATTTCAGTAATAACAATATCAAAATCTCCAGACTCTCCAAGTAACTTCATTCTGCGTTTAATCTCATCGGTGATATGCGGTACAACCTGTACGGTTTTCCCCAAGTATGCCCCTTCACGCTCTTTATTGATTACAGTCTGATAGATTCTTCCAGTTGTTACGTTATTAGCTTGGGAAGTGTAAATATTTAAAAACCTTTCATAGTGCCCTAAATCCAAATCAGTTTCTGCTCCATCTTCTGTTACATAACATTCCCCATGTTCATACGGATTTAGTGTGCCAGGGTCCACATTGATATAGGGGTCAAACTTCTGAATGGTTACACGAAGACCCCTTGCCTGCAGCAATTTGGCAAGCGATGCCGCAACAATACCCTTCCCTAATGATGACGTAACTCCTCCGGTAACAAAAATAAATTTTGACATGGACATATTTTTTCCTTTCTATACTACCCTAAGCGACCTTCGGGCAACTGACAGCCTTGTGAAAGGGGAAGTCCGGGAGGTCGTGTAAAATTAAGAATTTCCCATTAACATCGTTGATTCAATTGCAGAATCATACTTGGATTTCCAGGATTTTATTTCACCCCAAGATTGACCGTCAATTTTCGCTATTGTTCCGCCAACTGTGCCTAATAAAATAACAGGAGTGCTCCCAGAGGCAGTATGCTGTAAAAAAGCTGCACGCTGGGGTGGGGAGACGGTAACCACCACTCTACCCTGCGACTCTCCAAACCAGCATGCATCCAAACGCAGGGGTTTACCGTCAAATGCTCTTTCCGGAGAACTGACCTCAAATCCAATTTCTCGTGGAAATGCTTTTTCCATCAATGTAACAAATAGACCCCCCTCACTACAGTCATGAGCGCTGCCAATTAATTTTGATTTGATCAAGGATCTTACTAACTGATGTAACGCTAGTTCTTCGTCCAAATCAAAATGAGGAGCCGGCGAGTAAGTTTCTCCTAATAACTCATGTAAATACACAGAGCAGCCCAAGTCATTTTGCAAAGAGCCGAGTAGATAAATTTCATCTCCAGCCTCTTTAAAATCCAATGTCATTTTCTCATTGATATCATCTAATAATCCTACCATGCCAATAGTCGGAGTAGGATTTACTGGACCATCTGGATTTTGATTGTAAAAGCTAACATTACCTCCGGTTACCGGTGTATCAAATTTTCTACAAGCTTCGCCCATTCCAAGAATGGCTTCTTTAAATTGAAAATATACCTCAGGATCATAGGGGTTTCCAAAATTCAAACAATTAGTAACACCCAAGGGGAGTCCGCCCGAGCACACAATATTTCTCGCCGCTTCGCTCACTGCAATCTTTGCGCCTACAGAAGGATTAGCAAACACATAACGACTATTGCAATCAGTGGAAATGGCAATTCCTTTTTTTGTTCCTTTTACTACTACCACTGCAGCATCTGAAGGTGCGTTAGTGGTTGTATTATTTGTTCCAACCATACTATCATATTGCCGAAAAATCCATCTTTTCGAAGCGATGGTTGGAGTAGTAATTAGTTGCTCGGCAGTAGTGCGAAGGTCATTGGCAGGAGTGATAGCAGCAATGGTAAACTGCTCAACTTTATCTAGATAAGCTGGACGTTTGAAAGTACGTTCATACTGCGGGGCACCTCCACCCAAAACTAATTCATAGGCAGGGATCGATGCATCCAGCTTCCCGTTCATATAAAAATTTAAAATGCCATCTCCAGTTACTTCACCAATAACCGCACAAGGCAAATCCCATTTCTCAAAAACTCTTTTGACTATTTCTTCTTTTCCTTTTTGTGCTACCAGTAGCATGCGCTCCTGACTTTCGCTCAGCAACAGCTCCCATGTTTTCATATTGGGTTGGCGTGTTGGAACTTTATCTAGATCAATACGCATACCCACTTCTCCCTTTGCACTCATTTCTGCAGTGGAGCAAATGATTCCTGCGGCTCCCATATCCTGCATGCCCACTACTGCTCCGGTCTGAATTACTTCTAAACAAGCCTCTAATAATTTCTTTTCCTGAAATGGATCACCCACCTGAACGGCTGGCAATTCTTTTGCACTTTCAGCCGTAATATCGGCTGAAGCGAAAGAAGCCCCTCCAATTCCATCTTTTCCTGTTGCACTACCTACGAATAATACAGGATTTCCGATTCCAGCAGCAGTTGCAGAAACCGTTTCACCCGCTTTTACAATGCCCACACTCATGGCATTCACTAAAGGATTGGTATGATAGCTACGATCAAAATAGATTTCACCTCCTACAGTAGGAACTCCAAAACAATTTCCATAATGGCCAATCCCATGCACAACACCAGCAAGTAGATGCTGTGTCTTTTCATCACGTAATAATCCAAAACGAAGTGAATTCAATGCTGCAATAGGACGTGCACCCATTGTGAAAATATCGCGGTGGATACCACCCACCCCTGTAGCTGCTCCCTGAAATGGTTCAATAGCAGAAGGATGGTTGTGGGATTCAATTTTAAATACCACGCCCAGCCCATCTCCGATATCCATCAAGCCAGCATTTTCTTCTCCAGCCTTAACCAACATACGACCCCCTTCACGTGGCAAGGTTTTTAACCATTTAATAGAGTTTTTATAACTGCAGTGTTCACTCCACATTCCAGAGAATGCACACAGCTCATTAAAATTGGGGGTTCTTCCAAGTTTTTGACAGATCAACTCAAATTCCTCAGCGGTCAACCGGAGTTGCGCAGCGGTAGAAACAGTCACTTCCATGCAGGGTAAATAATTGAGGGACAAAGTTATTTGTTCCCTAAAGTCATAAATAGAAAAGTTTTTCCCGAAGACTACACATTATTATTTTTTATAATATTTATATTTTAAGCAAAAAGTACCGTTTTTATTGATTTAAAGAGCTTATTTATCACATTTTACGAACATCAAACTTCGTTTTCTTTGTATTGACCCATAAAAACAGTTGCTTTGCTTAAAATTTATAGAACATGTCAATCAGATTTAACGCCATTGCTCAGCTCACTAATAAGAAAGATACAAGCGTGGCTTCGCCGCATAAAACCACAAGCTTTTTTGCTTCTAATGTATTTACAGTACAGGTTGCACGTGAATTCTTAAGTGATGAAGCGTACAAGAGTTTAAAAGCTTCGATCAAAGCAGGTTTAAAAATTGATCGTATTATGGCCAATCAGATTGCCAATGGAATGCGTGCATGGGCAGAAACAAAAGGTGTAACACATTTCACACACTGGTTTCAGCCACTTACAGGTACTACTGCCGAAAAACATGATTCCTTTTTTACATTAAAAAGTGATGGTACTGCAATAGAAGAATTTGACGGCGCTGCGCTAATTCAACAAGAACCCGACGCCTCTTCTTTTCCTAGCGGCGGATTGAGAGCAACTTTTGAGGCAAGAGGATACACAGCATGGGATCCTTCCTCTCCTCCATTCATCATTGAGATTGGAAATGGAAAAACACTTTGCATCCCAACCATATTTGTTTCTTACACTGGAGAGTCGCTTGATTACAAAGCTCCATTATTGAAAGCAACGGAAGCGTTGAGTAAAGCAGCGACAGACGTATGTCATTACTTTGATAAGAATGTGGGCAAGGTTAATGTAACCCTGGGCTGGGAGCAGGAATATTTTGTTATTGATGAAGCTTTTTACAATGCCCGCCCCGACTTATTGATGACAGGAAGAACTGTATTTGGAACATCGTCTGCGAAAAATCAGCAATTAGAAGACCACTACTTTGGTTCTATTCCTGAGCGTATCTATGCTTATATGCGTGATTTCGAGAATGAATCTTATAAACTAGGAATTCCACTTCGTACCCGTCACAATGAAGTGGCCCCTGCGCAGTTTGAGTGTGCGCCCATCTTTGAAGAAGTTAGTGTAGCTGTTGACCATAACTCTTTATTAATGGACGTAATGGACCGCGTGGCTCGCAGACATAATTTACGCGTACTGCTCCATGAAAAACCTTTCGCAGGAATTAACGGAAGTGGAAAGCATAACAACTGGAGTATGGCTACCGATACAGGTGTCAATTTATTAGCTCCTGGTAAAACGCCCAAAACAAATCTGATGTTCTTGACTTTCTTTGTCAATACCATCAAAGCCGTTCATGATTATGCTGATGTACTGCGGGCTGCTATTGCCTCTGCCCCCAATGATCATCGTTTGGGAGCCAATGAAGCGCCTCCGGCAATTATTTCTGTTTTCATCGGACAATATTTGAGCAAAGTTCTAAACGATGTCAAGGAAAGAGTCACTTCAAAAATGGACGAAACAGATGAGAGTTTGTTGAAGATTGATATCCACAAGAGCATCCCTGAATTGTTGATGGACAACACAGACCGCAACCGCACTTCGCCTTTTGCGTTTACAGGAAACAAGTTTGAGTTTCGTGCAGTAGGTTCATCTGCAAATTGCGCCAACCCCATGACGGTGTTGAATACCATTATGGCAGACACCCTTCGTTCTTTTAAAGCAGAAGTGGATGGTTTGATTGAGAAGGGAGAGAAAAAAGAGATTGCATTGATGCAGGTAATTCGCGAGTATATAGTAAAAAGCGAAAAGGTTTTATTCGAAGGAGATGGCTATAGTGAAGCTTGGGAAAAAGAAGCTGCAAAACGTGGTTTACCCAATGTAAAAACGACTCCATTGGCGCTGGATGCGATGGTGACTAAAAAAGCGATGAAATTATTTGAAGAAAATAAAATTTACTCGCACCAAGAGCTGGAAGCAAGACATGAAATTGAACTGGAGAAGTATATAAAGAAAGTACAAATTGAAAGTCGTGTAATGGCCGAGTTGGCATCCAGCCATGTTCTACCTGCCGCTATCCGCTACCAAAATACACTAGCTAGCAACGTAAAGGGATTAAAAGAAGCAGGCCTTAAGGAATCAAACTTTACCAAACAACAACAACTGCTAGCTAAAATTTCTGAGCATATTAGCAGGGTGAGTGAGATGGTAGAAAAAATGACAGAAGCACGAAAAGCTTGTAATAAATTAGGAAACACCCGCGAAAAAGCAATTGCATATCAAGCAACCGTAAAAGATGCGTTCTTTGACGAGATACGCTACCATGTAGACAAACTGGAGTTATTAGTAGATGACAATGAGTGGAGCTTGCCAAAGTACAGAGAGATGCTTTTCCTCCGCTAAGGATGATTAGCTTTCAAGACACGCAAAACATTTCCGCCCAAAATTTTTCTAATTGAAGAATTGCTATACCCTCTTCTTTTTAATTCTTCAGTTAAATTAGGATATTTAGTTACGTCCTCTAATCCTTTGGGGACGTAACCAATTCCATCATAATCTGCACCGATACCTACGTAGTTATCCCCTACTAACTTAACGATGTAATCAATATGATCGGCCACCTCAGTAACTCCGGGCATATTTTGCTGTAAAGCAGTTTGAATGATAGCATTTATTGCATCTGGGCTTGGCTTTGCACTTAACCTCGATAACGAGTCTTTGCCTGGCCCTTCCCAATATTTTCTAGTCTCTACAAATTTTTTGCTGATAAAGGCTGGATAAAAATTGATACAAATCACTCCTCCATTCTTTGCTACTGCTTTAATCTGGTCATCTTTTACATTTCTAAAAACCGGACACAAGGCCCAAATTGAACTATGTGTAAGAATAACCGGTTTTGTTGTAACGGCAATAGCATCATAAAAAGTTTGTTCTCCAACATGAGAAAGGTCAACCATCACACCTGCCTCATTTAAGCGACGTACAACCTGCTTTCCAAATTCGGTTAGCCCTTTATGTTGTACTACTTTTCCAGCACCCGACTCATCCATTGCACTCGTTGCCCAATCATTACTGTTATTCCAGGTAAGCGTTAAATAAGACATTCCACGCGCAATCAAAGTATCCAGCTTAGAAAAATCAGACTCAATCATATGCCCGCCTTCCACACCAATCATGGCAACTACTTTATTGCGATGCACTTTTTGTTTTGCTTGCCGATAGGAAGCCGCAAAATCAAATTTGTCAGGATGACGAAGTATAATATGCTGGAGAGAATCAATTTCCTCTAGGGCGTCATGAAAAAAACCCATTTTACGTCTGGGTGTTTCGCCGGTGTAAACTGAAAAAAACTGTATATCCACTCCACCCTTTTTCCAACGGACATAATCACTGTGACCTTTTGATAGTAGAACACTGATATCTCGCCCCTCTAATACTTGCCCACTAAGACAATCATTGTGCGTATCCACCAGAATTGATCTTTTATGAATACCGGATGAACGGGTTTGTGCCTCAGCGGACAAAACCGCTGAAAAAAAGAATAAGCCTATAAGAGCTACAAGTCGATGTTGCATAAAGACTTGATTATCCCATTGTTTTTTTAGCATCCTCTAGAAACTTAGCCAAACCAATATCCGTTAAAGGATGCTTGAGTAATCCTAAAATAGAATCAAGTGGACAAGTACAAACATCAGCACCGGCTTCGGCACACTTCACAATATGTAACGGAGTTCGAATGGATGCCGCTAATATTTGTGTTTTAAATCCTTGCACTCCGTAAATCTGCGCTATTTGTGAAATTAAGTCAACACCATCCCAATTGCTATCATCCAAGCGACCAATGAAAGGAGACAAATAAGTAGCTCCTGCTTTTGCAGCTAAAATAGCCTGGCCCGCAGAAAAAACTAATGTACAATTGGTGCGAATCCCATTTGTGGTAAACCATTTAATCGCTTTTATACCATCTTTAATCATGGGAACTTTCACCACGATATTAGGATGGATAGCTGCCAACTTTTTACCTTCTTCAACAATGCCGGCAAAATCTGTACTTATCACCTCAGCACTAATATCACCATCCACCATTTCACAAATAGTTCGGTAGTGATCCATAATTGCTTTTTCTCCCTTGATTCCCTCCTTTGCCATCAGGGAAGGATTCGTGGTGACTCCATCTAGAATACCTAACTCGTTAGCTTCTTTGATCTGTGCCAGATTTGCAGTGTCGATGAAAAATTTCATATGTCAGGATTAAGGTTTAGAAATAAAAAATGGCAGGCTTATTACATCGCACCGCTCAACCACTTACTCTTGCTGCCTTCCGGCCCTGGGAGGGTTCAGCAGGAGCTGGTCGTGTAAGACCTGCCGGGACAAATTTAATGATAAAAAAACTCATCGCTGAAATGCAGAATGAATCTGGGTATATCCAATCAATTCATCCGCCCGGCTACCCACTGTTCTGCAATAGACCAACACCAAGTACTCGTTTTCAGTTCCCCAATAGTTTCCCTCTGTATAAACACTAACAGGAGACTTATTTTCTGCCCCATCGCCATTAGTCATATAGAGATAATTGTAATAGCCTTGCTTTAAAAAAAGTGCCTTTGTATAGCACCCTTTATCTAGATCAAAGTCCATTCTGTTATCAGGCCCTAATTGATAACCCGTCAATTCACCAAAAATATACACATCCCGACCTCGGTAAGGTTGACCCCCCGGTGGGAAATACGTAAAATGCACCCAAGCGTATTCCCCTTGAAATAAAACATTGGGATTATCTCGGCTTTCTAACACAAAAGCTCCATTGATATCTCTATTCAGTAGACTCATTTTACCAGACCGAGGTCCATCGGGATTTACAAAAACATCTACGCGACTAGTTGAATCATTATCCTGTATGGAACTAATCCGCTCGCTACGCAGTCGAAAACTCCGTAAGTCTACCCAGCGCCATTCCTGCCCTGCCGGAAAGACAGAAAACGATTCATCGGTATATTCAAAATAATTACCTCGATATACAGTGGGAGTCTTTTGAATATGTGAAGTTGACCAAACCCTGTTCTGCAGCAACTGCACTCGTAAATCCATTGGAGAGAAATTATTCTGAGGGACTTGTAAGGGTGTGACACTAACTTGTACTTGCTGGTGCGTAAGCAGCAACTGTCCATCAAATGGCTGCCTAACCTGTGCAGAGACAGCAACTTTTTTTACAACCACTAAAACTCGACGTGTAAAAATCAATTTTGAAGTATCATCATTTAAAAAAACTTTCAATAAATAATTACCAGAACGCGTCGGCCCACTATTTGACTCTGGAAAAGTCAACTGATAATGCGTATATCGATTTTGTGATAAAGAAGAAGGGCGATAGTTTCTGATACGATTTGAGATAAATCCTTTGAGATAGTCATAAGGCTGTAACACAGCAGGTGTCCAATCAGCTTGACAAAGCTGCAACGTGTAATAGTAATTTTTGGGTCCAGCATTTAACTCATCAAAATGCAATTCTAACTGCTCGGTAGTGCCTAATTGAATCAATGGATAAGACAACGGATCTCCTGCTTTGTACAATTTAATGGACTGAATAGAGGGGGAGTAAACCTGGTCGGGCCATTGCGCTGTTGCTTTTTTAGAAGTTATGCAACATAAAATAAGCAGGAAGATTGTAAATTGAGGTCGTTGCATAAGGCAATGTAATAAAATGAATTGAAAACCGATTTGATTTGAACCTGGCAAATTATCTGGCAGACCGCATTGCGTTTAGCAAACTAAAAAGTTATTCGCGCTTTATACTACGGCTCTCTTTTGCAGCTACCGTTGTGAGTGTCATGATTATGATCATCACGGTATGCATGACCGCAGGTTTTCAGGAAACTGTCCAAAATAAAATCTTTGACTTTTGGGGGCATATTCGAATACAAGAGAAGCAACCCTCCCAGTCAGTTATAGAGAAAATGAATCCAATTGAAAAAAATGATTCATTAATTCAACAGTTAGAACGCCACCCTGCTATTTTATCCGTTCACCCATTTGCTACCCAGTATGCTTTGTTAAAAACTAGGAATGAAATGGAGGGGATCTTGCTAAAAGGAGTAGACAAGAAGGTTGGCTGGAACAAGTATGCTGCTTTTCTTAAAAAAGGTTCTGTTCCAAAAATTGAATCAAGTGATTTTTCTAGAGGGATTTTAGTTTCTCAACAACAAGCCAATCGGCTTCAGCTACAAGTAAACGACTCCCTTGTTCTCTATTTTACGCAACAAGAGGGGCATCCACGAGCCAGAAAAGTCTTTATAGCAGGGATATTCCAAACCGGCATTGATGAATACGATCGACTATTTGCCTTAGTCGATATCCGAATGATCAGACAAGTGAATGGTTGGAATGAGAAGCAAGTGGGTGGATATGAGATTTTTCTTCGAGACCCTTCCACCCTAGATAAAATAGCCAATGAGTTGTATCAAGGAGAGAGCTTTCCTGCTACCTGGGATGCGATACCCATAAAAAATGTGACCCCGCAACTATTTGATTGGCTAAACATGCAAGTAGTAACGCGTAATGTTCTGATTACAATCATGACAGTTGTAGCCCTGATCAATTTAATCACCTCACTTCTTGTTTTGGTACTCGAACGAATTCAAATGATTGGCATTTTAAAGGCTCTTGGCGCAGCCGATACAACGATACAACGAATATTTCTTCGTTATGCATTACTGCTCACTACGTCAGGAATAGTACTAGGAACTTTTTTAGCTTTTGTTTTAATGTTCTTACAGCAAAAAACAGGTTTTATACAATTAGATGAGAGCGCCTATTACATCGACAAAATCGAATTTAAAATCATGCCCCTTCCCATTGCCCTGATTATGGCAGGCACGCTAGTCATAAGCCTATTCGTTTTGCTTCTTCCCACTTTATTAGTCAAGAAAATCAGTCCTATTCGCGCAATCCGATTTAGCTAAGTTGCGCTAATAAAATTCCCGTAGCGACAGCAACATTCAATGATTCGGCTCTTCCCTTTCCGGGAATACTAAACTGTTTCACCTGGTCTGACAATAGATGCGGGGGTATTCCCTTTGACTCATTTCCAATCAGTAAAATTCCTTCTTGGAGAGGCTGTTGAAGAGAGAGAGGTTCCTTATTCAAAACAGCAGCAAATACAGGTATATTTTTTTGTGCAGAAAGCCAATGATCAAGGTCTTGGTAAATAATAGAAACGCTACCTAAACTTCCCATCGAAGCTTGTACCACTTTGGGGTTATATTGATCAACGGTATCAAGGCTACAAACCAATTGTTTTACCCCAAACCAGTCCGCAGTTCGAATAATTGTTCCAAAATTTCCAGGATCCTGAATACCACAACATACAAGTGTAAGATGCCCCTTAGTCTGCAGTGATGGGTACTCAAATTGTTTTACAATAGCTACTACCTGATTAGGAGTAGACAACTGTGAAATTCGCAGGAGTTCCGCTTCGCTAACCACCGTGTAAGGGATCGTGTTGAGTTGAGTCAAATTTGAATCTATCCAGCTTGATAAAGCAAAAATTTCCTTTACCTGGGAATGATATTGAACCAGCAGCTCACCTACCAACTTGGGCCCCTCCATTAAAAAAAGACCCGTTTCATCGCGATATTTTTTACCGGCTAAACTTTGAATATCTTTGATTTTTGACTTAACAAGCATAATATCTACTAGTTTGTGATGCAACTATTCCGGCAACTTTCATCGAAATCTCCGCTGCCGGCCTTGCTTATTTTTTTGTGCGTTCAAAGCTGGACTTCTTGCGGTGTTATTCCTAAAAAATACCCGACAGGAAAACCATTTGTATTCAAAACTACTATAAAAGTTGAAGGAAGCGGTACACAAGAAGAAAAGGACGGACTAAAAAACAAACTAAAAGGACAACTGGATGACAGTTTACGTTCCCGCACTGTGTCAAAACTGTTTTACAGTACCCTTAAGCACCCCCCTGTATATGAACCGAGCTACGCAACTCAATCGGTTGAGTACATGCAAGCTTTACTTCGTTCACAAGGCTACTTCAGAGGTGAGATTCATTTTGATACCACTGTTACGCAGGTAGGAAAAGATCAGAAAAGAGTTCAGATCAACTTTTTCGTAAACCCTGGTACTGCATTTTTATTAGATACCGTACGATACCAACTTTCTGATTCTGCTTTGCAAAGGATCACCTTGCAACATAGCAAGAATGCCAAGATTGAAAAAGGAAAACCCTTTGCAAAAGGAATCATCTCAGATGAATTTGACCGTTTGGTAGATCTGTATCGAAATAATGGATATCTGCGTATTACCCGCGATGAATTGGTTGGAATTTGGGATACGTTGGACATTGCATTATTACACCCTACAGCAGACCCACTAGAACAGTTAGAGCTATTAACCCAAATACAAGCACGAAGTGAAAAACCCACCACAAAATTGGATATTCGACTTCGTACAGATATAGATCAAACTAAACTCACGGCTTACAAAATTGGAAATGTAAAAGTGTTTCCAGATTTTTTAGCTGACACGAGTGGACTAACCCCCTTAATCACGAAAAAAAATGGATTTGATATATATAGTTACAGGCCCCTATTTCATCCCAACATTTTTAATGACAAAATCCACTTTACGCCAGGTGCTGTTTACGATCAACGCAACTATTTTAAGACATTGAATCAATTAAATTCAATGGGCGCTTGGCGTTTAATCAATCTGGATGTGCAAGCCCGAAAAAATACTGATACAGCCGATGTTACGCTGAAATTAACACCCGCTCGCAAATATGCAATTGTTGCCAATCTGGAAGGCAGCAGCAATCAGAGTATTTTGGCAGGAAATCTTTTCGGAGTAGCCTTGAATTTTGGCTTACTAAACCACAACTTTGCGAAGCGATCCATTCAATCGACTAGCAATCTTCGATTAGGAGTTGAAACGGGCAAAGACACGGTGGCAGATGTCAATTTTATCCAAACACGTCAAATTTCTTTTTCACATAATCTTATTTTTCCAGGCCTATTGCCTCACTTTCATTCGTTACCTGCCGAAATCAGAGAGAACGCCCGGTCTATTTTGGCTTTCAATGTTACCAACACTGAACGAAGAGAGCTCTTTAATTTATCCTCCTACAGCGCAGCTTGGGGATATGACTTTAGATTTCGAAATACACTTTATACATTCAGACTCCCTAGTATAGAGTACAACAAAATTGTGCGGAGAGCAAAACTGTTACAGCTGATAGACAGCAATGCCTTACTAAAAAATATTTTTGTAGACGGGCTTATTGTTTCTGCCAGCGCTGGATTTTACTATAGTAGACAACGTAAAAATCAAGTAAAAAATGTTCGATTCAATCTAGAAGAATCAGGATTACTCAGTGGGATCATTCGCAGCCCTTTGCTTGATGAAAACCTGTTTCGTTTTGTAAAAATGGATTTGGATCTTTCTACTAAATACAATTTCAAAAAGACAGCGCTTGCCTTGCGATTTTTTTCTGGCATAGGTTATGCACTAGACCAAACAAGAAATCCGGTTAATCGCTACAATCTCCCCCTGTATCGCCAATACTTTTCAGGAGGTCCAAATAGTATGCGAGCCTGGGGTTTACGAAAACTGGGGCCTGGCTCCTCTATTCAGGAGTTTGGTAACCGAGGTTTACCGGAACGATATGGCGATTTGCAACTAGAGGGAAATATTGAATTTCGTTTTCCCATCTTTACAATTGCAGGCATGCAAGTAAATGGAGCTTTATTTACAGACATTGGGAATATTTGGTATGTTAAAAAATCACCAGGCAGAACGCCCGAAGAAATTTTCAAACTGAGCCGTATAGGAAAAGATCTTGCAGTGGGTGTAGGTACCGGGTTACGGCTTGACTTTACTTATTTTGTTATTCGACTCGATTATTCCCTAAAAGCAAAAGACCCAAGCCCCTCGCCTGCTAATCGAGCCTATCAGAATAAATGGTTTGGCTATCCAACCTTAAAAGATATGGACCAGTTTCAATTAGGCATCAACTACCCCTTTAATCTGTAGTGTTCTCTAAGATTTGTTGAAATTGCTCCATCGTATAGGCCTCCCGAGAAGTGAACTCCCCTATGCGTGTGCGTCGTAGCTCGCTTAAATGAGCACCACAACCTAATGCCTGACCCAGATCATGTGCCAGACTCCTGATATAGGTTCCCGTTGAACAAACCACTCTGAACTGAAGTTGCCCGTCTTTATAATTTACTAATTCAAATTCATAAATATGAACCGGGCGAGGTTCGAGTTTTACTTCTTTACCAGCTCTTGCCAACTCATACACTCTTTTTCCATTTACTTTAATAGCAGAGTGCGCAGGTGGACGTTGTTGAATCAATCCAGTAAAAGAAACAAGTTGCTGTTGAATCAACTCCACCGAAATAGAATCGATAGATTTGAACTGTTCAGGTTTACTCTCTAAATCATAAGTAGGTGTGACAGCCCCAAGTGTTATGGTTCCTGTGTACTCCTTTTCTTTTGCCATATACTCGTTGATGCGCTTCGTAAATTTTCCAGTGCATACAATTAATAAACCCGTTGCGAGTGGATCAAGCGTACCTGCATGACCAATTTTTTTGATCCGTATTAGGTTGCGTAATTTTCTAATCACATCAAAAGAAGTCCATTCGATTGGCTTATCGATTAGAAGGACGCTGCCTTGTTCAAAATTTTCTTTTGTAAACTCCATGCTCAATAAGCGCGTGCAAATAGTACGCGTTGCGTTGAAGGCTTACCGGTTAATACACAAACTCCTTGCTCTGGAGCAGTATCCAATGGAATACAACGAATCGTTGCTTTTGTTTTTTCTTTGATTGCCTCTTCCGTTTCGGAAGTACCGTCCCAATGAGCTGCAATAAATCCACCTTTTGTATCAAGTAAGTTGACAAACTCCTCCCAATTGTTTGCAACAGTGATATGCTCGTCTCTAAAATGACGAGCCCGTTCAAATAAATTCTTTTGGATTGCATCTAATTGTTCTAGTATAACTTCCATAATTCCCTCCAAGGGCACCGATTTCTTTTCTCGCGTATCTCTGCGTGCTAATTCAACAACCCCCTGCTCTAGATCACGAGCTCCCAATGCCAACCGCAATGGAACACCTTTCATTTCATACTCAGCAAACTTCCAACCTGGTCGTGCCTGATCAGAGTCATCATATTTTACGCGAATGCCTGCTTTTTTTAGTTGCACGACAATCTCGTTTACCTTTGCATCAATTGCAGCTTTTTGTTCCTCTCCTTTATAAATGGGGATAATAACTACTTGAAGGGGTGCTATTCTAGGAGGCAAGATCAATCCTTCATCATCACTATGTGCCATCACCAATGCGCCAATCAAACGAGTACTTACGCCCCAACTGGTTGCCCATACATAGCCCAACTTATTTTCTTTATCGCTGAATTTAACATCAAAAGCCTTTGCAAAGTTTTGTCCCAAAAAATGCGAAGTACCCGCTTGTAGTGCTTTACCATCTTGCATGAGTGCTTCTATACAATAAGTATCTTCTGCACCCGCAAAACGTTCATTCGCTGTTTTAACACCTTTGATTACCGGAACTGCCATCCAGTTTTCAACAAAATCAGCATATACATCTAACATTTTTTTAGTCTCCACTAATGCTTCCTCTTTGGTTGCATGTGCTGTATGCCCTTCTTGCCATAGAAATTCAGCAGTACGTAAAAACAATCGTGTACGCATTTCCCAGCGTACCACATTAGCCCATTGATTAACCAGAATAGGGAGATCTCGGTATGACTGGATCCAGTTTTTATAAGTACTCCAGATGATTGCCTCACTGGTAGGACGCACCACCAATTCCTCCTCCAGTTTTGCCTCTGGGTCTACTATCAATTTACCCTTTTGATTAGGGTCTGCCTTTAAACGGTAATGTGTAACAATGGCGCACTCTTTAGCAAAGCCCTCTGCATTTTTTTCTTCCGCTTCAAACAAACTTTTAGGAATAAAAAGAGGGAAATAGGCGTTCACATGACCTGTATCCTTAAACATCTTATCCAAAGTATCGCGCATATTTTCCCATAAAGCAAATCCGTAAGGTTTGATAACCATACAGCCCCGCACAGCAGAATAATCGGCCAACTCTGCCTTTAGGACAAGATCATTATACCATTGTGAATAATCCTGAGAACGTCCGGTGATTGCTTTACTCATGTTTTTTATGTTAAACCTACCATTCTTTTGCTTTTTTTAACATTCGACCTATGTGATATCTGCACAATTGCCGAACTTCGTACGAGATTACAAAAGTAAAGACTTCAGCTATGAAAACCACCACTTACTTGACTCTACTGGCAGTTGTTGTCTTAATTCAAAGTTGCACAACAGCATACCGTACCGGTCAAACACCTGATGACGTTTATTTTTCACCAGCACGGCCTGAGGATGAATTCCTTGCCATGCAGCGGCAAGAAACACGTCGCTATCGCATGGCAACTGAAGATTATGAAGATCGTTATTTACGAATGCGCGTAAGGGACCGTAACAGATGGGATGAGTTGAATGATTGGTATACCTATGAACGCTGGACGCTTGGATTTAACTCCTACTTCACCCCTGCACTAAATCCATTTGTATCCTGGAATCATTATTATAACCCTTATTACCTGAACAATCCTTATTTGTACGGAACCAGCTTTGGAAATGCCTCCTCTATAAAAACAACCTACACGAAGCCTCGCATTTTTAATCTCAATAGTTACCAGCAAATACCAGCGAATCTTAAAAACACAAAAGCGATGGCTGGCAACTATGGAGTTAGTCCTTTATTGAACAATTTTTACAACCGAGCCGCAAGCACACCAAATCGAGGAAATGCGCTTCGTGAATCATTCGGCATTTCAACGCCCTCTAGCTCCTCTTCCTCACCTGCCTCTTCGAGTGGCAGTAGCTCCTCATCAGCGGGCAGTGCCCCAGTTAGAAGATTTTAATTAATTTATTTCGTTCATGCGAAAATATATTTACGCGGCTATTTTTTTGCTGCAGCAACCAATTATAAATGCGCAGGAACCTTCAGATGCATTGAGAATGTCCTGGACAAATCCATCGGGAAGTGCCAGACAACAAGCAATTGGTGGGGCAATAGCTTCCTTAGGTGGTGACCTAGGTGCAGTATTTGTGAATCCTGCCGGTATAGCTTTTTATAAAACAGGTGACCTAATCATAACTCCACAATACAATAGACAAAAAAATCAATCTACTTTTCTTGGAAGAGCAGAAAAAGCCAGTAAATCTGGTATGGGTTTGGGGCTGAGCGGGTTTGTAGTAGGATCCAAACAAGAAAACAGAGCCCGTGGAACTGCAGCGGTAGCCATTGCGCTCAACAATACGGCATGGTTTGGAAATAACTTGCTTTACAGAGGGCTTAACACACAAAATTCTTACTCACAAAAATTTTTGGAAGAAATCGGCGGACAAGGAGATGCCAATCTAGTGGCCAGCAATTTTCCATTTGGAAGCAGTTTAGCTTTTAATACCTATTGGATAGACACCATTGGCGGAGGCACTAATGGAAATTTTCGCTATCGTACAAGAGCTCCTATTCAAAGTGGGCTGCTTCAGGAAAATGAAATAAAAAGCAGTGGCTCTCAATCAGAGTTGGCCATTGCAGTAGCAGGGACAGGAAATGAAAAAATTCTTTACGGTTTAACCCTGGGAATTCCATTTGTAAATTATAAAAGAACCAGCTCTTTCACAGAAGCAGACGCTTCCACTGCGATTAATAATTTCAATTATGCAACCATCGAAGAATATCTTGAAACGAGTGGATCAGGTGTTAACTTAAAATTGGGAATTATCTATCGTCCAGCCCCACAATGGAGAGTAGGCTTTAGTTTTCATACGCCAACTTTTTTAAAGCTTACGGATAAGTACAGTGCGACAGTAACAACCGATACAGAAAATTACAAAGGATTACAATCACAGTCTTCCAAAGAATTTACCAATGGAGATTTAGCACAATATAGCTACTTACACTTTACTCCTTCACGCTTGCTGGCCAGTATTTCTTATGTACTTCGGGAAATCGAGGACATTACCAAACAGAGAGGATTTCTCACGGGAGATGTAGAGTTCGTGAATTATCGTGCATCTTCTTTTAAAGTTGATCCCGCCAGTACTGATCAAATAGAGAGTAAAGCCTACTACTCGAAACTTAATGAAGTAATCGATCAAATTTACCAACCCGCTGTCAACATTAGGCTAGGGGGTGAATTGAAATTTACTACAATTATGACCAGATTAGGCATGGCTTATTTGGGAAACCCCTATCAGAACATCAATGGAGAGAAAGGCAGTCGCCTTCAATTGACTGGTGGGTTGGGTTATCGCAATCAAGGTTATTTTATTGATCTGGCTTACGTACACACAACTGGAAAGGATGTTCACTTCCCCTACCGATTATCTCAACAACCTTTCCCCTCCGCACAAATTAACCAGCGAGGTGCTCGGGTAGCACTTACCCTAGGAGTGAAGTTCTAATCAATCCTTAAACATTGCCACTTCTTTTTTTATAGGCGCTTTGTAATTTTCGCGTTTAATATACCCACGATACATCCCTTCTGAACAGAAGGGCATTGCAATATTTCCATTTTTATCAACAGCAATCAATCCCCCATCGCCCCCCAACTTAGGCAGTTTCACCATGACCATTTCATTTGCAGCTTCCTGCAAGGATCGATTGGCATATTCAATTTGATCCGAAATGGTTTTTGCCATTACCAATCGAATATAGTATTCACCCCATCCGGTGCAGCTAATGGCCACGGTTGCATTATTAGCATACGTTCCTGCGCCAATGATAGGAGCATCCCCAATACGCCCCCATTTTTTGTTGTTCATCCCTCCTGTGCTAGTAGCAGCAGCCAAATTACCCTCCATGTCCAGTGCCACGGCACCTACCGTGCCATAGCGGTCTTTTTTAATCAATTCATTTTCCTCAGCCATTTTAAGCAAAGAAGCTTGTTGCTTTAATTGTTTTAATGAGTCCCGCTCTAGTGCACGCTGCAAGGAACGCCAACGATCAGGCGTATAGAAATAACTTGGATCTACCATATCAATTGCATGTTCTTTTGCAAACTGTTCAGCCCCTTTTCCGCTTAATAAAACATGTTCACTTTTTTCCATTACAGCCCGTGCTGCACTAATGGGGTTGCGGATGGTAGTCACTCCAGCTACCGAACCGGCAGCCAGCGTATTTCCATCCATAATAGCAGCATCCAGTTCGTTTCTGCCCTCATGTGTAAAAACAGCCCCTTTCCCAGCATTAAACAGCGGATTATCTTCCATTAGCCTAACGGTTGCCTCCACTGCATCAATCGCTTTACCACCCTTCTCTAAAATAGATTGCCCAACCGCAAGGGCCTGCTCCAATGAGGCCGTATACTTTTTTTCTAACTCGGCTGTTCGCTGACTACGTAAAATTGTGCCGGCTCCTCCATGGATAACCAATACATAGCGCCCTTGTGCTTCTTTTTCAGGTTGGGCATTTAATTGAAAAAAAGTCGACAAAACAAGCAACAAAACACAGATTCGCATAACGTTGTTTTGTACAATATTAACCATTTGTGCGAAGGGCTTTTCCTAATTTTACCAACAACATTTATTCTGAAACGCGCTGGGGTCATACTTCGAGGGGTACTCTTACTTATCCTTGTACTGCTGACTAGTGTATATATCACTATACAGCTCCCTGTTGTACAACAAGCCCTAACTAGTCGCATAGCAATATATTTATCCCAGGAATTAAAAACAGAGGTAAAGCTTGGAAAAATCAGATTTAATTTATTTAACAAACTTTCACTACAAGAGTTAGTGGTAAAAGATCGGCATGGAGATTCCTTGGCCGTTATTGGAGAACTACAGCTTCAAACAAGTGATTTTTTCTTTTTACATGATTCAATTAGTATTGACAAAATTGAACTTTCAAAAACTCGGCTGTTCCTAAGTAGAGAAGACAGCAATTGGAAACACCAATTTATACTCAATTACATTGCGGGCGGAAATAGCTCGCAAAAAAATAAAAAGAAATCCAGGTTTCATCTACATCTAAAAGAAGCAACGATTCAGGATTTTTATTTTACCCAAATTGACGCCTGGAATGGTCAAGAGGTAACCGGTCAGATCAAAAAGATGCACTTATTGGCCGAACAGCTAAACTTATCTGACGATTTGATTCAAATTAATAGCCTAGAACTGTCTGACCCCACTTTTTCTGTTGCAAATTTTCCAGGAAATAGAAAGAAGCCAATAAAAAAAGAAATCGCAGATGAAACCTGGTGGCAACTAGATGGAAAAAAAATCTCCTTACTTAGCTTTCGAATCCATAATGGTCAATTCAAGTTAGATGAAGATCGATTAGATAGAAAAAATAGATTTGATCCCCGTCATTTGGAGATCTATGCAGTAGAAGCCTCCCTCAGTAATTCTTTAATGACGGGTGACACACTCCAAAGCCAATTGGAAATTGCGGCGCGAGAAAAAGGAGGACTGGAGTTAAGAAAGCTAGAAGGAGTCATTCAACTATCTCCAAAACAACTATCCATTCAAAAACTTCGGCTTGAAACTCCGCATAGTCTCGTAAAAGAATCCATTCGGCTTACTTTTAAAAAAATTAGCGATTTCGCACGGTTCGGCGAGAAAGTGGTGATTGAATCAAATTTCAATCAATCAATAATTGGTAGCGAGGATTTGGCTTTTTTTATTCCGGAATTAAAAAACTGGAAAAAATCGATTCGCTTTGGTGGACTATTAAAAGGGACATTGCATGATTTTAACATTAACCAACTTTCGCTGGGAATTGGGGCTGGCACTTTTTTGCAAGGAAGGCTATCGATAAGAGGACTTCCTTTTATAGACCAATCCTCATTTGAATTAAATGTATCGCGCAGCAACATATTATGGGAAGATATCCGCATGATTATCCCAAACATTACTAAAACAAATTATAAAAACCTTGAAGCAATTCGTTACGCACGGTTTAATGGCAAAATTGCAGGAGGTGCAACACATTTGCAACTGGATGGAACTATCCAAACTCGGTTGGGATCTATACGCACTGGGGTTCAGGCAACGTTATCAAAAAGAGAGATTACGCAATACAGCGGCCGGCTGCAGCTCAATCAATTTAAGTTAGGCGAAATGATAGGATTGCCTTCTCTCAAAGAAGTATCATTAATAGGGCTTGTGAACGGAAATGGGTGGGGAGAAGTAAACAGCCAAGCCCATTTTAATGGAGAAATTCAAAGTTTAAAATTCAAAGATGTTGAATATAAAAATATACGGTGGGATGCAACGCTAAAAAACCAATTGCTGAGAAGCTCAATATCTATCGATCATGAATCACTTAAAATAAATGAACTAGTTGCATCCGTTGATTGGAGTGGTGAATTCCTTCATTATTCCTTGGCCGGGACAATTGAAAAAGCAAATCTACAAGCATTACAACTCACCGCGTCACCATTACTAGTGAAAGGCCAAATAGCTGCAGATGTCAGTGGCCAAACGATGAATACACTGGATGGATCAATTCGTCTTTTCAACGCAATTGTACTGAATGGAGAAGAAATACTACCCCTAGATTCATTATCTATTACGGCTACCCCTGTAAAAAACGGAAGAAGAGTTGAAATACTTTCTAACGAGTTTCAAGGTTGGTTAGAGGGGCAATTTGATTGGGCCACATTGCCTTCGGTGTTTCAGAAAGTGCTTCATACCCATTACCCTTCTCAAGTGGAAAGTCCTCAAGACTTTCCCTCCACGTCTTCCTTTCAATTTGCAGTCAACACTCAATACGTAGAACCTTTTTTGCAACTTTTTTCATCGGACCTAAAAGGATTCAACCAATTGGTATTATCCGGAAACTTTGAAGGCCCAACTAACTCTTTCTCTACCTCCCTACTTATTCCGCAAGCATCTTTTCAAGAATATGGTGTCGACAGCTTAGTTCTTAAGTCTAGAAGTGATGGCAAGAACATTGAACTAGATGCTACCGCCAAATCAATAAAATTGAATGAAGCTATTTCTCTCCCTCCCTTAGCTATTAAAATCAGCGGACATAATGATTCAACAGTGATTAATCTTTTCTCAGCATCAGAAAAACGCGTTGAGAAAATTAACTTAAATGCATTGGTAAGAACCTTTCGAGAAGGCATTGCTATAGATTTTACTTCCTCTGATTTTACAATCAATGGTAAGTCGTGGGCACTGAATGAAGGTGGAAACTTGTATTTACGCAAGAACAACCCTGCACAAGGATACCTGCGACTGTCAGAAGGTGAACAAGAAATTATTATAAAGACCCTACAGAAAAACCAAAACGAAACTGATCAACTACTGCTTTCTATACAAAAAATAAATCTGAATGACATCTCTCCTTATTTTTTGCCAGACAACCGTCTGGAGGGACTTGTATCAGGCGATTTCATTATAAAAGATCCGCTAGGCAATCTTTCGATTAGCACAGACAATTTCAATTCAAAACTTCTACGTTTGGACAATGACTCTATTGGAGAAATAACGTCCACCTTACTCTATGAGAAAAAAACAAATACCCTACGTGCAAAAGGGAATACGTTGAATCAGAAGGAATTTCTGGGATTTGACTTGGAACTTTTTTTCAATGACTCTTTACTTGCTAATAACAGAATTAATCTTCAAGCACGAACTTACCCCATTCAACTGCTGGAACGATTTTTAGGTGACCTCTTCTCTGACATAACCGGTTATTTAACGGGAGATATTTCTATTTTGGGCGATCTCAACCGGCCGGGAGTAAATGGAAAAGGAAGGCTTAAAGATGCAGGTCTGCGCGTAAATTATACACAATGCTATTATAAAATCGAAGACAGGGATCTTGAACTCACAACATCCAGAATTGATCTAGATGGCATGGTACTTAAAGACACCGTCACAGGAAACCCAATTTATTTAACAGGTGGTATTGATCATGAGTCATTTTATAATCTCTTTTACGATCTGGATATTTCTACACGTAAGCCAGGCACGCGTGGAGCAAGAGAGAATCGTCCCATCCAACTTTTAAAAACTTCCGCAGCAGATAACTCGCTTTTTTATGGCGATGTAAAAGGGACAGCACTCTTGCAATTAAGGGGACCTGAGTCAGATATGGTTATGACATTAAATGTGATTGCCTCTGAAAAAGACAGCAGTCATTTTACATTACCCCCAGGGTATAGTAGGGAGAGTGGAATCGCTGACTTTTTGGTGGAGCGCAAGTATGGAAGTGAAATGGCTGGAGAAAAAAGAAAAGGCAACGGTGATAATATTGTATATGATGTTGAGATAACAGCTAATCCCTTAGTTGAAGTAAAAGTGCAACTGGATGAATTAACTGGTGATGAAATCAAAGGAAATGGTTCGGGTACCTTCAAAATAAGATCGGGCACTACAGAGCCGCTGACCCTCCGTGGACGCTTTGATATAGCTGCAGGCAATTACCTTTTTACGTTTCAATCCTTTTTCAAAAAACCTTTTGAAATAAAAAAAGGAGGTACTAATTACATTGAGTGGACAGGAGACCCTTATGATGCTAACATAAAGTTTGAGGCACAATACAAAGCAGAACGTGTGAGCTTTTCCCCTCTTGCCAGCACGCTTAATTTAACAGCTGACGCTAGTAATGCTAGGAGCGATGTATATGTAGTGGCTCGGTTGAGCGGTAAATTGTTTAAACCGACTATTGATTTTTACCTTGACTTCCCCCCCAATAGCATCGCAAGTTCAAATCCCGAGTTAGGTCTGTTACTAAAGCAGCTACAACAAAACACCAACGAACTTAACAGACAGGTAACCTATCTTATAGTGTTCAATAGTTTTGCACCAAACGAATTAGGGGGGGCTCTTTCTGTAACAGGGGTCAACGTCAGTTCTATTTCAGGGATGTTGCTCTCCGTGGTTAGTGATCAGATTAATAAATTATTTAATAACATATTAAAGAGTGACAAGTATAGAATCAATCTGAATACTTCACTTTATAACCGAAATCTTTTGTCTGGCAACAACACTGCCTTATCAATCGGAAGTAATGTTAACTTTTCAATTGGCCGATCCTTTTTCAACAATCGGTTTACTATTTCTACCGGATTAGGCATGGACGCCCCACTGGGACAAAACCAAACTACCAGCCTTCAACAAAGTATACTTCTGTTACCGGATGTAACCATGGAATGGTTAGTTAATCCGAGCGGTACCATTCGGGTATCCTTTTTTTACAGGACTAATGCAGATTACCTTTCTGCCAGTGCTACTGCCACCGCTGCCCGTTCGAGAAGAACTGGCGGAAGCCTTTCTTACAAAAAGGAATTCGATAAACTGGGAGATCTATTTCGTAGAAAAAAAGGAAAAAATTCAAACAATTGATTTTCAATACTTTAAGTTCAATTTATTGAACAATTCGCGAGAAATAGAAAGGAGCGATTTATCAGAGACTAAATAAGTTGCCCACCTTGTTCTAACACATTACTTTTCAGGGGCTCCATTCGGGATAAATACTTAAATTTATAAAGGAATATTTCCTTTCTTTGCAAGCGAAAACCAAATTACTATGCTTAAGAGAACCCTCTTTTTGTTAGTGGTCAGTTTATTTTCTAGTTCTGTGCTATTGGCACAGGTGACCACCGCAGTATTAACTGGTGATGTGAAAAGCAACACCCGTGAGCCTTTAGTGGGCGCAACAGTTGTTGCAACACACCTGCCTTCTGGAACAAAATACACTACCGTATCACGTACCGGCGGACAGTTCATAATCCAGAACATGCGCGTGGGTGGACCCTACCTGATAGAGGTCAGCTTTGTTGGACACAAAGCAGAAAAATACGATAATGTATTTCTACAATTGGCCGAGCCTTTCTTGCTGAATGCCGAATTGACAAGCGCTACTGCTGCACTTGAAAATGTTGTTGTTAGCACCAGAAGAAACTCAATTTTGAATGCGGGAAGAACTGGTGCAGTTACCAACGTAGGTACTCGCCAAATCAATCAGCTTCCTACCATCAGCCGAAGCCTTAACGATATCACGCGTGTTACTCCTCAAGCCAATGGAGCATCTGTTGGTGGTGGTAACTATCGTCAAAATAACTTTACAGTAGACGGATCTGATTTCAACAACAGCTTCGGTATTGGTTCAAACTTACCTGCGGGTGGTGCTCCAATTTCTTTGGATGCCATTGATGAAATTTCAATAAACATCACCCCTTTTGACATTAGACAATCTGGTTTTATTGGATCTGCCATCAATGCAGTAACAAGAGCCGGTACTAATACTTTTACAGGTTCTGTTTACAACTACTTCAGAACGGAAAAGCAACGGGGTGACCAGGTAGAAGCTTCTAAGTTTATTCGCCCCATTGAAGAGTTTAAACAGTATGGTTTTCGTCTGGGCGGTCCAATTATCAAGAATAAATTGTTCTTCTTCCTCAACTACGAAACAGAGAATCAGCCTAAATCGATTCAAAACTTTTTTGCAGCAACTGCCGCCGCTCCTTATGGAAGTGCACCAAACATTGTGCGTCCTACAGCTGACTCGCTTAATTTCATCAGCCAATTCCTACTTGACAGATATGGTTACGTAACTGGACCCTTCCAAGGTTATGTTCCTAATATTGAGCGTACTAAGTACCTGGTTCGTTTGGACTGGAACATCAATGCTAAGCATCGTATGAACGTACGATATAGCCAAGTAGAGGGTGGAGAACCTTTCACTCCAAGTACATCCGTTTCTGGATCTAACGTAAACTATACCAGTACCCGTACTGCCAGCACAGCACTTTGGTTTAAAAATTCAAACTATTTCCAGGGAGCTAACCTTTATTCGTTGGCAGCGGAATTAAACTCAACTTTTGGAAAAGCAGCAAACACATTACGTGCCACCTACACTTACCAAAATGACTCTCGTTCTACTGATAGCCAAATCTTCCCTTTTGTTGATATCTTAAGCAACACCGGTGGTGTAACAGGACCTGCACCTTACACTTCTTTTGGGTATGAGCCTTTCAGCTTTGGAAATCTTCGTCAGGTAAAAACTTATTCTGTAATTGACAATCTCAGCTGGACAAAAGGAAATCATAATTGGACTGTAGGCGGTCAGTTTGAATTGAGTGAAACAGTCAACGGTTTCCAACGCTTTGCAACGAGCTACTATGTGTTTAACACATGGGCGGATTTTGCAAATGGAAACAGACCACGTGATTTTGCAATCACTTACTCTCTATCTAAAAACTTTGCACCTGCATTTTCTGCATTCAAATTTGGACAATACTCTGCATACGCACAAGATGAGATCAACGTAAATAAAGATTTACGTGTTACGCTTGGCTTGCGAGTTGATCTTCCAACCTACCCTGATGTACCACAGATTATCACTCACCCGCTTGTAAAAAATATGAATTTCGAAGCAGGTGAAATTATTAATACAGGTAACTTACCAAAGAACCGTTTGATGTGGTCTCCTCGCTTAGGTTTCAACTGGGACCTTTATGGAGATCGTTCTTTACAGATTCGTGGAGGAACCGGAGTTTTTACGGGTCGTGTTCCCTTTGTATGGATTGTTAGCCAATCTGGTGATAACGGTATGATCCAGGTAACGCAATTCTGGAACAGCTTTGCAACGCCTGGTCCATTCAATCCAAACCCAGCAGCCTATAGACCTTCAACTGTACCCACAGCCGGTACAATTGTGCCAGGTAGCGTGACCGCACTAGTTCAGGAATTTAAAAATCCTCAAACCTGGAAATCTACCCTTGCAATTGATACGCGTTTAGGAAATGGTATCATCGGCACATTAGAGGCAATCTTTAACAAGGATCTTAATACTGCAATTTTCCGTAACCCCAATATGATTGCCCCAGCAGCGCTAAATATTGCTGGATACCCTGACAACCGCCCCATTTATGGATCAACTGTTCAGACTCGTTTCATCAACACTTTGAACAATGGTATCCCTCAAGCTGGTGCATCAGGAGCTTTCAACCCTGTTGTATTGGACAACGGAAACCGCGGTTATTATTTCTCATTGACGGCTAAAATCGAAAGACAGTACAGTAAAGGATTAGCATGGTCTGTAGCTTATACAAAATCAATGGCATCTAACCTTTTTGATGGTGGCGGTGACCAGCCCTTGTCTGCATGGCAGGGAACTGCAAATGTGTTCGGCCCAAATGCCCCTGCCTTGGGTTATGCTGACTACGTAGTACCTGACCGTGTTATTGCGATGATTTCTTATCGTAAAGAATACTTTAAGCATTTAGCTACTACTATCTCTGCCTTCTACAACGGCGCAACCAATGGTCGATTCAGCTATGTATATGATGGCGATTTCAACCGCGATGGTGTTCAGGGTAACGACTTGATTTACATTCCTAACACTACACAGGTTCAGCAAATGCTATTCACCTCTAATACTGTAAATGGCGTCACCTACAGTCAGGCTGATCAGAGAACTTTGTTTGAGCGCTACATACAGCAGGATAAATATTTAAAAGCCCACCGTGGACAATATGCTGAGCGTAATGGTGCCCAGTTACCTTGGTTAAACCGTTTGGATGTAAAAATCCTGCAAGACTTGTTCACAAATATCAAAGGAACAAAGAACACCCTGCAATTCAGTATTGATATATTCAACGCAGGTAACCTGATTGATCCAGGATGGGGCAAGTTGAAAACAATCAACAACAGTAGGATTTTGGCGGTTACTAACTCTCCCCTCTTAATTCCTGGCGGCACTGTTTTACCAATCTATCGTTTAGCAAGTGCTAACGGTGATATCATCACTAAAACTTTCCGCGATAACATAAGTACAGCTTCTACTTACTCTATTCAGTTTGGACTTCGTTACTTATTCAATTAATTTAATTAAGACCCCTTTAAAAAAGCCGCTTCACTAGAAGCGGCTTTTTTAATGAGTAGATTGCGGCTGTATTCCCCCTTTAGGCTTAACTTGTTTAATGAAAATACCCAGAGAAAAAAGGGTTCCCAACTTCACCTATTAAAAGGAATTCAACCATGTCAAGATTTTACATTTTTCTTTTAACCAGTTTTCTTTTAACAGCTTGTTCTTCTAAAAAGGCAGACCTATTAGTTTACAATGCCAATATATACACTGTAGATTCCAGTTTTCAGAAGGCAGAAGCCATGGTTATTGATAAAGGATTGATAGTGGCTATAGGAAAAAAAACAGACCTAGAAGCCCAGTATTCTTTTAGTGAAAAGGAGGATGTGGATGGTCAATATATCTACCCAGGATTTATTGACGCACACGCCCATTTTGTGGGATATGCAATGAACCTTTTACAGGTTAATTTAGTGGGAACAAAAAGTTGGGGAGAAATACTTCAAAAACTAAAAGCATTTTCAAAAGAAAATCCGAGTGGCTGGATTATAGGAGGAGGCTGGGATCAAAATGACTGGACTATAAAAAATTACCCAGATAATACTGAGCTCAATACGCTATTCCCCGATCGTCCTGTTTTGTTGACCCGCATCGATGGTCATGCGGCCATTGCTAACCAAAAAGCATTGATGCTTGCCGGAATTACGGGTAAAGAAAATATTATTGGAGGAGAAGTAGAGTCAAGCAATCATAAACTTACCGGCATTTTGATTGACAATGCAGTGGACCTGGTTAGTAGTAAGATACCCGAAAAAACAGAAGAAGAATTCAGAATGGCCATTTCAAAAGCTCAGGAAAATTGTTTTGCAATGGGTCTAACTACACTCAATGATTGTGGACTTGACTTCGAAGTTGTAGAAAAACTAAAGAAACTACAAGAAGAGAACTTTTTACGTATGCGCCTTTACATCATGCTTAGTGATAAGGCTGCTAATTATGAATACGCACAAAAAAAAGGAAAACTTATTGGCGATCGATTAACAGTTAGAAGCTTTAAAGTGTATGGTGATGGTGCACTCGGCTCCAGAGGAGCTTGTTTGCTACAGCCCTACAATGATCGGGCCAATCATTATGGCTTTTTACTGAGTAATGCTGGACACTATGACAGTGTTGCATCCTGGTGTTTTAAGAACGGCTGGCAAATGAACACCCATGCAATTGGTGATAGTGGCAACAGAGTGATTCTCTCCACGTACGCAAAATATCTTGCTCCTACTAATGATCTACGGTGGAGAATTGAACATGCACAAGTAGTAAATCCAGCTGATATCCAGCTTTTTGGAAAACATCGCATCATCCCTTCCGTGCAACCTACGCATGCTACCTCAGATATGTATTGGGCCCCTGATCGTCTAGGAAGCGATCGCATCCCCCATGCATACGCATACAAATCTTTATTAGAACAAAATAACTGGATACCGCTGGGTACTGATTTTCCAGTAGAAGATATTTCGCCATTTAAAACGTTTTATGCTGCTGTATTTCGTCAAGATGGAAATGAATGGCCAGAAACTGGGTTTCAGATGAATAATGCGTTGTCTAGAGAAGAGGCCCTCCGGGGAATGACGATCTGGGCAGCGAAGGCAAGTTTTGAAGAAAACAAAAAAGGAAGTTTGGAGGTGGGCAAGTGGGCTGATTTTGTTATCCTAGATAAAGATCTAATGACAGTTACGCCTAAAGCATTAAAAGAAATCGCAGTTGTTGCTACCTACAGCAATGGCAAAAAAGAGTACGCACGCAAAAAAAAATAATTGTACTAAACTTTTTACAACATTTTCTTTAAAATAGAATCAACCCGCCTTTGAATCATTTTAAAGACCATTACAAAACACTGGGGCTAGAACCGGGGTCACCTCCTGCATTAATCAAAAAAGCATGGAGAAAATTGATCCAACAACACCATCCGGATAAAACCGGCGGTATACCATCAAGTCAAACTGCCTTTCAGGATATTCAAGAAGCATATGAGACACTTACCGATCCAGTCCAAAAACAAAAATATCTACAGCAAAGATGGCTTCAGCAGGTAACGAGAGGAGAAATAGTTCGAAATCCAGAAACAGTTGAAGAATTTTTACATGCATGCCTGCAATTAGAACAAAAGATTGCCAGTGCAAATACATTTCGCATGGATGAGGATTATCTGATGCAGTATCTGCTTTTTTTACTCTCCCCCACACATGTAGCTATTTTAAACTCAACGAAAGAAACCGATCTTTTATCAACATGCCTCTCTCTTCTTCTAAAATCAATAGAGCCACTACCCGTTGAAAAAAAGTATACTGTTTTACAAGAAATGGAGAAAATAAATACAACTGCTACTACTATACAAATCAGCGAATACAAAAAAAAGCATCAAAGTAGTTGGCTCATGGAACAGTACGGATTTTACGCAATGATCATATTATCTTTTCTTTTATGTTGGCTAATTGCTTCCTTTGCGAAATAAAGCCAGTAAATTTGCGCAATGCATTATTGCTCCGCTGAAAAGCTCTCTAAAAGCTATGGAATTCAGCCCTTATTTGATACACTAAGCTTTCACATCAACAAAGGAGACCGCATTTCCCTTATCGCAAAAAATGGAACTGGAAAATCAACGCTGTTAAAAATACTAGCGGGACTAGAACAACCAGACGAAGGCAAAATCTGGGTCCACAAGGATGTGGAAGTAGTTTTTTTTGAACAAAACCCTGTACTTGATGAAGAAAAATCAGTGGCAGAGAATATTTTTTTTCATGACCATCCCATCATGAATGCGATTCGGAATTATGAAACACAGATTACCACGGGTAATGAAGCACAACTACAGGCTGCCATTGAAAAAATGGATGAATTGCAAGCATGGGATGCAGATGCGCGTATTAAACAAATATTATCTAAGCTAAATATCCATTTTTTGGATAGAATGCTACCCACACTCAGTGGGGGCCAGCAAAAAAGAGTGGCGCTGGCAAAAACACTAATTGATATTGGATTTGGCAAAAAAGACGTTTTACTAATCATGGACGAACCCACTAATCATTTGGATGTAGCCATGGTAGAATGGATGGAGTACTTTTTAAATAAAGAGAATACGACGTTGCTACTAGTCACCCACGATCGTTATTTTCTTGATACAGTCTGCCAAGAGATTTGGGAATTAGATCAAGGGCAGCTCTACACATATAAAGGCGACTACATAAATTACTTGGAGAAAAAAGCGGCAAGAATGGAAAGCGAGACCGCAAGCCATTCAAAAATTCGAAATCTATATAAGCGAGAGTTAGAGTGGGTAAGAAAACAACCCCGTGCACGTACTACCAAAAGTAAAAGTCGTGTTGATCAATTTGCTACCATTGAAAAAAAAGCCAAACAAAATATCCAAGACCAGCAATTGCAGCTAAGCATGAAAATGACCCGATTGGGTGGGAAAATTATGGAGCTGAAAAAAGTATATAAATCACATGGCGACTTGCATCTACTAAAGGGTTTTGATTACACTTTTAAAAAAGGAGAACGAATTGGCATAGTAGGACCCAATGGAGTGGGTAAATCCACTTTCATCAATATTATTCAAGGCATTGAATCAGCAGATAGTGGGAAAATAAATGTAGGAGAAACAGTAGTATTCGGTAATTATTCACAACAAGGCCTTCAAATAAAAGAAGATCTTCGCGTTATTGAATTTGTCAAGTCTATCGCTGAAAGTTTTCCTTTAGCAGAGGGCGGTACCTTAACCGCTGCTCAGTTTTTGCAACTCTTTTTATTCGAACCGGACAAACAGTATACCTATGTAAGCAAATTAAGTGGAGGCGAAAAAAGAAGACTTCATCTTCTTTCGATACTCTTTAGAAATCCCAACTTTCTAATCCTGGACGAACCTACCAATGACTTAGACCTACCTACCCTAACTGTATTAGAGAATTTCTTGCTAGAATTTTCCGGGTGCTTGCTAATAGTCTCCCATGATCGCTATTTTATGGATCGACTAGTCGATCATCTTTTTGTTTTTAAAGGAGAAGGTATCATTCAGGATTATCCAGGAAACTATTCGCAATATCGGATTGAAGCCCCAGCAAAAGAAGAAATTCAAATTGAAAAAACAGAGGATGTAGTAAAAATTGCAGAAACAAAACACATAGCCCAATCAAAAATCAGCTATAAAGAAAGAAGAGAATTTGAGCAGCTAGGCGCAGAAATTAAAAAACTTACTTCCACAAAAGAGTCGTACTCAAACCAATTAAACAGTGGCAGTCTGGCTTTTGAAGAATTACAAAAAATCGCAACAGAGCTGGAAAAAACAATCCAGCAATTGGACGAAAAAGAACTCAGATGGCTGGAGCTAAGTGAAAAGATTAATTAACTACTCCTCCAGGTAATCTAAGTCTTTGTGGAAAGTTTCGCGCGTTAGCGCCGCCGCTATAAGCGTAATAACCATGATGATAATCCCTGTATAAATACCGGCATCGATGGTTCCGATGGTAGGCTGTTTTTCAAACCACTTAAATAATGGTAAAATGAAAATAGCCAGCATCCCACGAACCATATTAGGGATTGTTGTCGCGGCCGTTGCACGCAAGTTAGTACCAAACTGCTCCGCACCCATGGTAACAAATATGGCCCAGAATCCGGTTCCAAATCCAAGTCCTGCACATACCCAATACAATCGGGTGGCAGTTCCATCCCACAACAAAGTAAAAAAGGCAATCATGAAAAGAATCGTGATTCCATAAAAAACAAAAAGTGCTTTTTTTCTACTTCTTAAATATTGACTGAGTAATCCAATTAATATATCTCCAATTGAAATGGCTGCATAAGCATACATAATTGCTTTTCCGGGATCAATTTTTTCTTTGATGCCAAACTCGCGGGCAAAATCATTAGAAAAAGTAATTAAAACGCCAATTACAAACCAGGTAGGCAATCCAATTAAAATTCCAAAAATGTAACGCTTTAATCGATCAGCACTGGTAAAAAAAGATAGAAAGTTACCTCGCTGCACCTTTTTGTCTTTTACCTGATTGTATAAACCAGATTCAAAAACAGAAATACGTAATACCAACAATACAATTCCCAAGCCGCCGCCAATAAAATAACATATACGCCAATCAAATTGTTGTTTCATGAAATATGCAAGCACCGCGCCTGTTAATCCTATTCCTGCAACTAATGAAGTAGCAACCCCTCTTCTTTCCTTTGGAACAATTTCGGAAACCAATGTGATACCCGCACCCAATTCTCCTGCCAATCCCAAACCTGCAATAAAACGAATCCATTTGTACTGCTCTACGGTTTCTACAAATCCGTTTGCAATGTTGGCCAAAGAATACAAAACGATAGACCCGAATAAAACACTCAATCTTCCTCGCTTATCTCCTATAACCCCTGAAATAATTCCTCCGAGTAACAGACCCCACATTTGCCATTGAAGAATCAGTTCGCCGCTTGCCTTGACCTCATCTGGAGAGAGTCCTAATGATTCAAGACTTGGAACACGAATAATCCCAAATAAAAGCAAGTCATAAATGTCTACAAAGTAACCCAGCGCCGCTACTACTACCGCAACATTAAAAATGGAATACTTTTTATTCATACCACTAAATCATTTTTTTTCACTAACCGAACCAACTATCATTTTTGCAAGCACCGGGGCAGTTGTCACCAATACAATTCCCAACACAATCACCTCTAAGTGCTCTTTCAAATCAAATCCAAATTGTGATAAAATCCATTTTTGTAAAAAATAGCCGGCAAATAGCATTGACACCACCCAAGACACCGATCCAACAATATTGAAGAAGTGAAACTTCTTTTTGTCCATTTGAACGATTCCAGCCACGATGGGCGCAAAGGTTCTTATTAAGGGCAGAAAACGAGCGCCAATTACAGCAAGACCTCCATGTTTTTCATAAAAATCACGGGCTTGAATTAAATACCTTTTTTTGAATAACAAACGATCCCTCCACTGATACATGGCTGGGCCAACCTGTTTACCAGTCCAATACCCTACACTATTTCCTGCAATACCAGCGAGTGCAATCAATCCTGCTAATACGAATAAATCAACCCACTCATTTCTTAATACACCCAACCCTACCAAGTCTAAAAACTGATACGCTAAGCCGGGAATAACTTCACCAGCCTTTGTCGTAATAGTATGCGCATAGATCCCTGCAACAAATAGCAAAGAGTCCCCCGGTAAAAAGAAACCAACAAAAAGTCCTGTTTCTGCAAATACAACAAAAAGCAGCAACCACAGCCCTCCGTTTTCCACATAAAACTGTGGTTGCAACAAATTTGTCCAATGAAACATCTCTATTAAATAATCAAATACCATCTGATAAAAGTTCTTTGAAGTTTACCCTTCTAATTCTCCCTCCCACTTACTCACTACTGTGGTAGCCAACGCATTCCCTACCACATTGGTGGCAGAGCGAAACATATCACAAAAATGATCAATGGGAAGAATGAGTGCTACACCCTCTGGAGGAATGCCGAACATGGAACAGGTAGCTAGTACAATCACCAATGAGGCCCGGGGCACGCCAGCAATTCCTTTACTGGTCAACATCAATACAAGCAACATAGTTAATTGTGTTCCTAAATCAAGAGGAACACCATATGCCTGCGCAATGGCTAAACTAGCAAAGGTCATATACATCATGCTGCCATCCAGATTAAAAGAGTATCCCAATGGCAACACAAACGAAACGATTTTATCCTTGCAGCCAAAGCGTTCGAGTTCCTCCGTGAGCTTTGGAAACACGGCTTCACTACTCGTTGTACTAAATGCAATCAATAATGGCGTTCCAATATGACGAAGCAAGCTTTTCATACGGGAACCAATAATCAAATACCCAACGGTCAATAATAAAATCCACAATAATGCAATCCCCAACAAAAAATACAAGAAGTAGATAATATAAAATTGAAAAATACCCAGTCCCTTTGACGCCACAACGGCTGCTAATGAACCAAAAACACCATACGGCGCAAACTTCATCACATAGCCTACCATTTTAAGTATGATATGCGAAACAGCATCTAATGCCTTGATAACCGGTTTTGCATAGTCGCCCATTGCGGTAGTTGCCACGCCAAAAAAAAGTGAGAATACCACTAATTGTAATACCTCATTCGTAGACATGGCTTCAATAAAGCTTCGAGGGATTACATGCTCTACAAATTTCTCTAGCGAGAACTCCTGTTTTTTAGTAAGCAGATCTTTGACTCCCTCGTTATCAGCTTGAGAAAGACTGATAAAAGACCCAGGTTGTAAAATATTTACAAGCACCAATCCTATTCCTAACGAAACCAACGAGGCCGTGATAAACCAAATCATGGATTTTCCCCCAACACGACCCACTGCTTTCAAATCTCCAAGCTTAGCAATGCCCACTACTAAAGTCGAAAAAACAAGAGGAGCAATAATCATCTGTACTAATCGGATAAATATTTTTCCTAATAATTTAATCTGCGTAGAAAAATTCTTTATGACTGCTGGCGAAGCATTTTCATGCACAGCATACCCAACCAATACACCTAGCAGCATCGCTAAAAGGATATATTGCGTGAGTCGGTTTTTTTTATTCATGGCAATTCGTTTGTGTAGGTAGGAGTTCGAAAATCGGTAAAAAAAGCCGCAATCAGAAATTTACCAAGTAGCAAAAAATAACAATCCACTTGTGGAATTCCTTATCTTACTGACAAAATTGTAGCCGTATGTCAACCCCCTCTTTCAAACCTACCTTGGGACTATTAGATGGCACCATGATCGTAGCTGGCTCCATGATTGGCTCTGGTATTTTTATAGTTAGCGCAGATATCACAAGAAATACAGGAAGTGCTGGATGGCTAATCGCCGTTTGGTTGCTGACAGGATTTATGACACTTACTGCCGCAGTTAGCTATGGTGAGTTAAGTGGAATGTATCCAAAAGCAGGCGGTCAATATGTTTATTTAAAAGAGGCCTATAACCCACTCATGGGATTTTTATATGGATGGAGTTTTTTTGCTGTTATCCAAACTGCTACCATTGCTGCAGTAGGAGTTGCCTTTTCAAAGTTTTTAGCCTATTTGGTTCCTGAGCTCGGGAATAACTATTTTTTATTTGACGCCGGCATCATAAAGGTCTATTCCGGACAATTAGTTGCCATCTTCATAATTATACTTTTAACAGTTGTTAACTCGCGTGGTGTAAAAGAAGGAAAATTGATTCAAACCGTTTTCACCAGTGCCAAATTACTGGCGTTGTTTGGGTTGATTGTATTTGGATTTTTCCTAGTGAAAGAAAGCTACTGGGCGCAAAATTGGCAAACCGGATTTCAAGCAGCTCAAAATAATGGTTTGAAAGATGCGCAAGGAGCACTTTCCCCAGGAAACTGGACTCCCATTGGCGGTGCCGCATTATTGGGTGCGATTGCAGCCTCTATGGTAGGATCTATATTTAGCAGTGACGCGTGGAATAATGTCACTTTCATTGCCGGGGAAATGAAGAACCCGCAACGCAATATTGGCCTGAGTCTATTTCTAGGTACATTAATTGTTACTATCATTTATGTTTCTGCTAATCTCATGTATCTGCATGTTCTTCCTCTAAACGAATTAGCTTTTCCTGCAGATGACCGAGTAGCAGTAGCTGCAGCCAATGTGATCTTCCCTTCATTTGGAACCACCCTTATTGCTGTTTTAATTATGGTTTCCACTTTTGGTTGCAATAATGGTTTAATCATGGCAGGTGCACGCGTCTATTACACCATGGCTAAAGATGGCCTCTTTTTCAAACAAGCCGGAACGTTGAATAATAAATCTGTACCCCAAGTTGCCCTTTGGGTACAATGCATTGTCGCAGCTATTTGGAGCTTAAGCGGTAAATATGGCCAGCTTTTGGACATGATTTCATTTGTAGTAGTACTCTTTTATATGTTGACCATTGCAGGCATTTTCATCCTTCGAAAAAAGCAACCTCATGCAGAAAGGCCCTACAAAGCATTTGGATACCCTTTTTTACCAGCACTCTATATTCTAATGGGGGCCGCCTTTTGCATCCTTCTTATTATCTATAAACCCGAATTTACCTGGCCAGGCCTGATTATCGTATTATTAGGCATTCCGCTTTACTATCTGGCTTTGGCGCAACAAAAAAAATAAGTTGTTAATAATCCATTACTTATCTTAGAACTCCTAAAAAACCAACGCATGAGCTTGTTTGCAAAAAAGTCACTGGAAGTAATTCTGGCGCAGACCGCCGATAGTGAAAAAGGATTGAAAAGAACCTTGGGAGCTGGTAATTTGATTGCCCTTGGAATTGGTGCCATAATTGGTGCAGGTTTATTTGTACGTACTGCTGCTGCTGCTGGTCAGGCTGCCGGACCTGCCGTCACCCTTTCATTTATTGTGGCTGCAATCGGATGTGCCTTTGCAGGACTGTGTTATGCTGAGTTTGCCTCCATGATTCCCATTGCAGGAAGCGCCTACACATACTCCTATGTAACCATGGGAGAATTAGTAGCTTGGATTATTGGATGGGCACTAATTATGGAGTATGCACTGGGTGCTGCTACAGTGTCTATTGCATGGAGCGAATATTTGAATAAACTACTTGGCGGATCGATACCCTATGAATGGTGCCACTCCCCTTTTGAAAGTTTCACTGACTCCGCTGGGGTATTCCACCAAGGGATCATGAATGCTCCTGCCTTAGTCATCTTGTTAGCGCTTACACTTTTATTGATTAAAGGCACTCAAGAGTCGGCATTTGTAAATGCGATTATAGTATTTATAAAGGTTGCAATCGTTATTTTATTTATTGCAATTGGATGGCAATTCATTAAACCTGAAAACCACACTCCCTATTTAATTCCAGAAGGCACTGCAGCAATTAAAGATCAAGCTGGAAAGGTTATAGCAGATTATAGTGGCTGGAATAAACATGGCTGGGGAGGTGTTTTAGGTGGCGCGGCAATAGTATTTTTTGCATTTATTGGATTTGACGCCGTTAGCACTGCGGCACAAGAAGCAAAGAACCCAAAAAGGGATATGCCGATTGGGATCTTAGGTTCTTTGGCAGTGTGCACAATTTTATACATCCTGTTTGGGCATGTTTTGACTGGAGTAGCTCCATGGACAGATTTCGTAGATCCAGAAAAAGGACGCGAAGCATCCGTAGCCTACGCAATTAGCACTTACATGACCAATTATCAATGGTTGGCTAATGCAGTAACTATTGCCATTCTTGCCGGATTCTCTTCGGTGATTCTAGTGATGCTAATGGGACAAAGCCGGATTTTCTATACCATGAGTAACGATGGACTAATCCCAAAAGCATTTGGCGAATTACATCCAAAATTCAAAACACCCTACAAATCAAATTGGATTTTATTCGTTTTTGTTGGTGCATTTGCCGCTTTTGTTCCCGGACATGTGGCAGGTGATTTAACCAGCTTTGGAACACTATTCGCCTTTGTATTAGTTAGTATTGGCGTATGGATTTTACGTGTTAAATCTCCTCAAATAGAAAGACCATTCAAAACACCGCTTGTTCCCGTTGTATGTAGCCTTGGAGTTATTATATGTACAGCTATGATTGTTGGTCTAGACATGCAAACCTTAAAAGTGGCCTTTATATGGATGCTAATTGGGCTAGTTGTCTATTTTACATATAGTCGCCACCACAGTAAGCTTAAAAGCTAAAGTTGTAGTAGTTTGCAACTCTGAATGAATTTTCATGGGACGTATTTTTGAAGTTCGCAAATCAACCATGTTTGCCCGGTGGGACCGCATGGCCAAACAGTTTACCCGTATTGGCAAGGAGATTGTTATTGCCGTAAAAGCCAGCGGTACAGACCCCAACACCAACCCTGCCCTGCGCAGGTGCATGCAAAACGCCAAAAGCGTAAACATGCCCAAGGACCGCGTAGAAGCCGCCATCAAGCGAGCGCTGGGAAAAGAAATGGCTAATTATGATGAGATTCTTTATGAGGGATATGGGCCTCATGGAGTAGCCATTTTAGTAGAGACCGCCACCGACAACCACGTTCGTACCGTTGCCAATGTGAAATCGCACTTCAATAAAGGAGGTGGAAGCTTGGGCAATAGCGGAAGCGTTGCATTCCAATTTAAAAAAATGGGGGTTTTTAAGTTAAACCCTGAAGGCGTTAATACAGAAGATCTGGAATTAGAACTGATTGATTTTGGCCTTGAGGAGCTAGGTGAGAGTACCGGGGAAAATGGAGAAGAGGTAGTGGTGATCCGTTGCGGATTCACTGATTTTGGGAACATGCAAAAAGCACTGGAAGATCACTCTATTACCCCTTCGAGCGCTGAAGTTGAATGGATACCTACGGTAACAGTGCCAGTTTCAGATACACAAGCCGAAGAAGTTAGTAAACTAATTGAAAAACTAGAGCAAGATGATGATGTGCAAAAGGTTTTTCATAATATGGCCTAAACCGTAGATCATTCACGCATCATTTCTCGTACCACTTCCTCTATTTCTTCGGCATTGGGTTTACTAAAATAATCTCCATCACTTCCATAGGCTGGACGATGCGCCTTTGCAGTAAGCGTACGTGGGGCCACGTCCAGATAACGATACCCGCTTTGCTCTTCCATTACCTTATTGAATAAATAAGCCGCTGCTCCACCAGGAACATCTTCATCTACAAATAAAATACGATTAGTTTTTTGCAGAGATTTTACCGTGCGTTGAGAAAGATCAAAAGGAACTAATGTTTGCACATCTACAATCTCACAACTGATACCAGAAAGTTCAAGTGATTGAGCTGCGTCTTGAATGATTCGAAGTGTTGAACCATACGAAACAATTGTAATATCTGTCCCCTCTCTAATGATTTCAGGTTCACCAAGAGGCACTGAAAACTCCAATAAATTGGTGGGAAGTTTTTCTTTGAGACGATATCCATTCAAACATTCAATTACTAAACCCGGATCATTACTTTGCAATAAGGTGTTGTACATGCCGATGGCCTGCGTCATGTTGCGTGGTACACAAATGTGCATTCCACGTAATGCATTTATAATCATTCCCATTGGCGATCCACTATGCCAGATTCCTTCCAAGCGATGTCCACGGGTACGAACAATTAATGGGCAAGCCTGTTTGCCACAGGTTCTGTATTGCAACGTAGACACATCATCACTCAAGGGCTGCAAACCATACAAGAGATAATCCAAATATTGAATTTCTGCAATGGGGCGAAGCCCTCTCATAGCTAGTCCAATACCACTTCCCATGATAGTCAGCTCACGAATACCGGTATCAAAAATTCGAGTTTTACCAAACTTCTCTTGTAATCCGCTAAAGCCCTGGTTTACATCTCCAATTTGTCCCAAATCTTCTCCAAATGCCACCAATTTTGGATTCGCATTGAACTGTGCTTCAAAAAAACGATTGATGACTTCAAAGCCATTTACAAGAGGGGCTTCCTCCAAAAATTGGGGTGCCACCGCTTGTACTTTCAATGCGCTCTTAGGACCCTCGTCGTACAAATAAGAACTATAGATCCGTTGTCCTTCTAATTTGAGATTTTGATAAAACTCCTTGAGAGATGATGCCTTTTCTGTATCGTCACAAAGTTGAATAGCTCGATATAAAATGCGAAGAATATCTCTACGTAAAGGACTGCGAGTGCCTTCCAACTCGTTGACCAACTCATTCAATTCATCTTGCTTATGTGCTACAACAGCAGTAGTCTCTTTAAGTAACGCAACGGCATGATTAGATAATTGGCGTAGCGGCTCCAAATACTCTTTCCAGGCACTATCACGACTAGCTTTCGCACCCTCTTTGGCACGTATAGCAATCTCCTCTAATTCGGAAGCGGACGCCAATCCATTTGAAAGAAGCCACTCTTTCATTTTCACTAGTCCATCCCACTCCTTTTCCCATTCTAAACGTTCCGATGATTTGTAACGCTCATGACTACCAGATGTGGAATGGCCTTGTGGCTGTGTTACTTCCTCCACATGAAAAAGCACAGGGATATGCTTTTCTCTGGCAAGACCGATACCTTCTTCAAAAGCTTCACACATGCCCGCATAATCCCAACCTTTCACTTTATAAATCTGAATACCTGATTCTTCTTCTGTTCGCTTCATCCCTTCCAATGCGGCAGAGATGGAGCCCTTTGCGGTTTGAAATTGTTTGGGAACAGAAATACCATACCCGTCATCCCACACAAAGACCGCTAATGGAACCTGTAAAACTGCTGCGGCATTAATTGTCTCCCAAAAATGACCCTCACTCGTTGAAGCATCTCCAATAGTTGCAAAACAAACCTCATTACCGTGCTGAGAAAGATGTGACAATGAATGCAGTTCTTTCAACTCTCTAAAAATGCGAGAGGCATGTGCCAATCCCAGTGCACGAGGCATTTGCCCGGCTGTAGGTGCAATGTCGCTTGAACTATTTTTTGTATTAGTAAGTGTAAGCCACTCTCCTGTTCCGTCTATGAATGGTGTCGCAAAAAAGTTATTCATTTGACGACCCCCACTAAAAGGCTCACGGCCTAAATCAGCGTCAGCATATAACTGGGCAAATAATTGTTCTCCTGTACCCATTTCAGCGGCCAAAACAAAGGTTTGATCACGATAATAACCGCTTCGAAAATCTCCAGGTTTAAAGAACTTTGCCATCGCAACCTGAGCCACTTCTTTTCCGTCGCCAAAAATGCCAAATTTGGCCTTTCCGCCGAGTACCTCTTTACGTCCCAATAAGCTAATTTCTCGGCTCAAACAGGCAATACTGTAATCGCGAAGCACGCTGGATTTAAAAAGCTCAAAAGACAACTTTTCCTGGCTCATTGTAGCTTCCATGGGGGCAAAAATAGGAAGAATACCTGGGGGTTAGCAAAATGCTAAAAAACGAAACCCAACACCCAAAAGGCTGGAAAAAAGGCAAAATTTTATTTACATTTGTTGTAAATCACTCTCAATATGAAAACAATGTTATTTGGTGCCCTGCTCAGTTTTTTCTCTCTGGCAGTAGTTGCACAAACCAAGGTTGATGCTGTTATGAAAATGAATACCGAAAAGTATGATTTTGGGAAAATCAAACAAGGCGAGCCTGTTACGTATTCTTTCGAAATCAAGAATACTAGTGACAAGCCTCTGGTGGTTGAAAACAGTTGGGCTAGTTGTGGCTGCACAACCCCTGAGCGTATTGCTGAGCCTATTCAACCTGGATCAACTGCTAAATTGAAAGTTCAATATAATGCGGCAGCTGTTGCTCCTTTTACAAAAGATGTAAATATCAAATTCGCAGGCATTGACGAAGTAAAAACGGTAAAGATCACGGGTGAAGTATTAAGTACGGAAGCGTTTGCTGAATTACAGAAACAAGCGCCAAAAGCAGCCCCTGTAAAAAAATCTTAATAGACTGAAAAATAGTTTTTAAAATTAAACCTCCTTTTGGAGGTTTTTTTATTTTCTAGCGGATCAGCGTAAGCTTTCCCTTTTGTATAAATCCATCTGGATACTTAATCACAAAAATAAAAACGCCCGTTTGCAATGGGGTTCCTTTAAAAGTACCATCCCAATTAACAGTGGAACCGGATGCAGCAAATACTAATAAACCGGTACGGTCAAAAACATGAACTTGTGTTCCATCAGCAAGATCCAAATTTGGAATAGTCCATAGGTCATTTTTGCCATCACCATTGGGAGTAAATGCAGTAGGAACATACAGCTTATCAAAAACAGATAATACTACTTGGTCGGTATTGATACAATTTTTTGCAGAAGTCACTTGCAGGGTATAGGTCTGCGTAAATGGTGGGGTTGAAATTGGATTTAACACCGTTGCATCATTTAAATAAAGGGATGGATTCCATTGATAAAGATTGCCCACTGCCCCATCTGATGTGGCCCCAATTTGAATAGATCGCCCGGCAAACAAAGTGCGATCAGGCCCTGCATTAATACGTGGCTTAGGATAAATATCAGCCACATGAACATTTGAGGCAATGCGACACGTTGCAATACCGAGTAAACTGGACTCAGCAACGGTGATGCGGTATGAAAAGTGGCCAGGCAAGCCTGGATTACGATTAAACTGCAGCGTTGTTGCACCAGCAATATCTACCCATGTTCTGCCCGTGTCGACACTCACTTGCCACTGGAATGCAGGCGAGGTGTAGCCTGACGAAACAGATGCCTGGTAGCGAATGGGCTGCTGTTGATATTCGCAAATTTGGACAGTGTCAAAACCCGTTGGTGCAGCTGAACGAATAGCAGGCCCACAAGGACGAAATGTTATATCATCTAATGCCAAATCATTTCCATTTCCCCCGGGTGCATTATTGGTTATTCTCAATACAACACTGCTGTTAGTAGGCCCTGTTGTAAAAAAGAACCCGACTTGCCCCCAGGTTGGCTGTGGTACTACTCCTATATCGCCCGTTGCATATTGGTTGAGAATAACGCCTCCAGTTGTTTCTACTTTGAACGTAAGATTAGGTTTAATCAAGCCGGGATTATTAACAACATTCAACACCCAAGCTGAAAATTCATACGTAGTATTCGGGCAAAGATTTGACACCGTTTGTAAAAAGAAATCGCCTGGATTGTTTGAGGCATTTACCATCATAAAGGCACCTCCCCCAGTATGATCGGCAGCAATAGCGTGCCATTGTCTGCCGCAAGAAGATTGGAATGTAGTGATGCTGTACTCTCCATCGTTAGGGCAAGAACCAGTTGCTAAACGGTAGCCCGGTGCAGTGAAAGAATAAGAAGCAGCGCCAGTTCCAAAATCAATATTTACCACTGGGTCACCAAGACTGCCTGTACATAGTTGCGCAAATACATTTGTAGTTGTAACAAGGAAGCCCGCTACAACTAGCATGCGCAAAGCATATTTATGCAATAATCTCATAAAAAGTCACGCGCAAATGTAACCTAATTCGATGGAGAGATAATTACCTTTGCACCATGCCATCTCTATCTATCAGGGGGGAGCAAATGCCTCCCTCACCCATCCGAAAATTAGTACCCTTTGCAGAAGCGGCGAAAAAGAAAGGGATAACTGTGTTCCATCTGAACATTGGACAGCCAGATATTGAAACTCCACCTGCCATTTTAAATGCAGTTAAAAATGCGACTATTCCAGTATTGGAATATAGTCACAGTGCAGGCAATGAATCGTATAGAAAAAAACTGGTCGAGTATTACGCCAAAGCTGGTATCGCTGTTACCCCGCAACAAATAATTGTTACCACGGGCGGAAGTGAAGCTATTTTATTTGGGTTTTTTACCTGTTTAAATCCCGGCGATGAGGTTATTGTACCTGAGCCTTTCTATGCAAATTATAATGGATTTGCCTGCGCGGCCGGAGTGAAAGTAGCACCCATCACTTCAACAATTGAATCAGGATTTGCCTTGCCTCCTATTGCAGATTTTGAAAAAGTAATCTCGTCAAAAACAAAAGCAATTCTTATCTGCAATCCTAATAATCCAACCGGCTATCTCTATAGCAAAGAGGAGATGGAAGCATTAGGAAGCCTATGCCTAAAACATGATCTTTATTTATTCAGCGATGAAGCTTACCGAGAATTTTCATATACGGGAAAAGCAATGAGTGCGCTTGAGTTGAAAGGCTTAGAGCAACAGGTGATTGTGATGGATACCATTTCAAAAAGATATAGCGCCTGTGGGGCAAGGATTGGTGCCTTTATTACCCGTAACGCAACCGTTTATGACGGGGCCATGAAATTTGCGCAAGCCCGCCTAAGTCCTCCAGGACTAGCTCAATTGTTAGCAGAGGCTGCCGTGGATCTTCCAGACAATTTCTTTGATGCCCCCAAAAAAGAATATCAACACCGAAGAGACCTTTTAGTAAGTAGATTGAACAAGATGCCAGGTGTATTTTGCCCCAACCCCGGGGGCGCCTTTTATGCAATCGCGAAATTGCCCATAGATGATAGTGACAAATTCTGTCAGTGGCTATTAGAGTCATTTTCGTACAACAATCAAACGCTGATGTTAGCTCCCGCTACAGGGTTCTATGGCACACCAGGCCTTGGGAAACAAGAAGTGAGACTCGCTTATGTTTTAAACCTAGACTCGATCTATAAAGCGATGGATTGTTTAGAGCAAGCGTTAGCTACTTATCCTGGCAAAACAAATAGTTGATTCAATTTCTTTGCTCAAGAAGATCATGCAAAAGATTTTTCAAAATATACTAACTATCACATTGGTTGCGGCAGTTGGACACTGGCAACCAGTATGGGGACAGGTTACTTTTAACCGAGGTGTATATAATTTTGGTTATTTACAATTAGGAAAACCTGCAACGGGCAAATTCTTAATCACAAACAACGGAAAAAAGAAAATTGTGATTGAAAAAACATGGGCAGGCTGTGGATGCACTACCCCCAAACCTTCTGCCACATCCATTTCCCCAGGTGAAACAATCAAATTGGCTGTAACGTATAATGCAGGCGCTGAAGAAACGTTTTTGAAAGAGGTATATCTGAAGTTTAAAGAAATAGAGAACGTCTATGTATTGCGTGTAAAGGGCACCGTCTTAACTCAAAAAGATTACCGCGCAAAATTTCCTAAAAAGTTTTAATAAAAAAAAGACCCTCACTTTCGTGAAGGCCTTTTATAATAGTAAGATGATGGGCTTATTGTTTACGCAATGTCAACACATATTGACCAGCTGAAACAGTAGGAGCATTAAACACGTGATGATTTAATAACATAGTCATTACAACAGGAGTCGTACAAGAGAAAATGAAGTTTCCGGTACCGACTGTACTAACAGCATATTGTGTAGCCGTAGGACTGGTGCTATATTTTCCATAGTACTGGTTTGTTACGGTTGCCACCCCAGTTGATGAATTAACATTGATCACAACAGGCTGAGGGCTGTTTGCACCTGGATAAGCCACATTTGGATAGATTCCAAAGGTTGTCATCGATGTTGCCGTAGTTGCAGTAATTGGCGCAGGGATTATATCACCAGGCGCCCAATCTTCCCACTGATCAGTGACTACAACATAATTACCAGGCATAGATGCCGGAGTAAAAGGACAAACCACGCTTCCACGGAAAGAGAATACAGAGTAGTAAAAGTTAGCTCCACTTCCTGAGAAATTAGAGTTGTTGATAGTGTATTTTTTCCCAGATTTTGTTACGGCTTCAACGTAGCAAGTAAAAATACTGCCGGGAGGAAAATTACCAGCACTAACGTTTAGCTGTAAACCCAACGCGGTAGCGATTTCTTGAGCAGACACATAGATGTCAAAATAACTCGTATCGCCATCGGCAATGGTATACTTCTTAATAAAGCGCCAAGCAGTTTGATTGGCATTTGTATTTCTTACTACATAAATATTGGCAGTAACTACTGGGTCATTACCCCAAGAGCGGACTCTTACACCGACTTTGGTTGTAGCAAGATTTCCCGCATCCAGCGTGTTACCCAGCACGCTCTGATCTGTCCATGAGTTTGTGGCTGGATCAAACGTAGCCTTACCCTTTAGATAAGCCCCTGTAGTAAGACCGGTAACAAACCCATCAAAATCGTTTTCAGTTTTCTTGGTACAGCCGGTCAACCAAACGATTGATGCCAGCATTAATACAAGAATTGAGAATTTAGCTTTCATTTCAAATTGTTTAGTTGTTTAGAAACAATTGGCTGAACCATTATCCCAGAAAACTTTGACAGTATTGTCAGCTTTCTGTTTAGCATTCAGATTCAATGTTACGTGATCCGTAGGATACCATACACTTCTAATAAATGGACCAGGCTGAGGGTTCAACATAGGTTGTAGATTAGAAGGCATCCCTGTACGACGATAGTTATTGTAGGGCTCTACACCATTACCAAATGATGCAATATGGTATTCTTTCATAACCACATTCAGCTTGGCAGTGTTAGTTGCAGCAGCGTTGTATGAAGCAAGTACTGCATTTACATAATTGGTAACATCAGTTGCGGAGGGAACAAAGCTGGCATTTGTAGTTCCACCAATTGCAGCAGGGAAGCTCATCACCTTTGTAATTGATTGACGTACGCCAGTCTCTAAAAGTACGCTCGCATCGCCAGCATTACCTAATGCAAGGGTTGCTTCAGCCAACAAGAAATGTGTAAAGGAAGACAACCAAATTGGATGGATACCTGCACCACGTGCTCCAGGCGTTGCTGTTAAAGTAACTATACTTGCCTGGATAGTGGAAGAGGCCCCTGTATTTACAGCTAGGGCATCAAAATCTCCACCAGCAGGATAAATTCCCCATGCAGTTCTGTGTTGACCATCTGGAGGAATACCTGAAGGATCGCCGTGATCACGTCCAAAATATCCATCGCCCGCCATACAATAAGCCATGTTAGCAGGATAATGCCCAGGACTTAATGCGCCTTGACAAGATAATGCGGTTGCTGGAATTGCAAATTGACCAGAAATAGTTTGACTATTTCTTGCATTGATTTGACGACGGAAATAATAACGTGTACGTGGATCAATTAGGCCTTTTTCAGTAACCATCTCCCAAGCTAGGTAGTTAGAGATATAGATACCTACACCACCAGAAGCTCTATAACAATCATTGTACTTAGGGTGACGTGAATTGGGATTCTCTAATTGCGTTCCATAACGGAACACAAAGTCTTCTGCCTCTGTATCAATTAAATCTGCACCTGTCACTAAAGCAGCAATTTTAGTACCTGCATTTGCATCTACTAAACGGGTTGTCATGTGTGCTTTTAGTTTCAAGGTCTTTGCAAGCGTAATCCAACGCGTCTTATTACCTGCGTAATACAAATCGTTAGTTGGGCTAGATGCAGCTGTCTTTGCAAAATTCGCAAGTGCTGAATCTAAAAGACCGATACAATCAGCATATACAACATCGCCTTTATCTATTTTAGGATTGATTACGGAGTTTGCAGGGTTTGCAGCTTCTTTCCATGGTACATCGCCAAAGAAATCTACAAGGGTCATTCCCACGTAGGCTTTCATCACCTGGCCAATTCCCAAATGGAAGAATCGGTTTTGAGAACGCGCCAAAGGCTCCATAGCATTAACCTGTGTTAAAACAGAGCGATATGCCGTACCCCAAACACCATTAAATGTTTCAGGGCGATAGGAGTTCAAATAGATGCTGCCCCCAATGTTCCAAGTACGTGTCATTTCCATTCCACGATTGGAGAGGGATCCAAAAAAGTCCGCAAAACTCAATTGAGCTGCATTCAAATAGAGGTCAGTATCTGCCTTATCCAATGTTGGCACGTTGGGGTTAGCCAGCAGATCATCCAATCTCTTTTTACATGACGAAAGCGTCAGTAAAGAGATTGCGACAACTATTAAGGTTAATTTATTTCTATACATGATACTGGATTTTAGAAGGTTAATCTTAAGCTAACACCCATTCTGCGAGAAGAAGGTGCAGTCATTAATTCAAATCCACGAGCAAAGCTGCTCACTCCTAATGTAGAAGTCTCTGGGTCAAAATTGCTGTACTTAGGAAAGCTTGGCGCTTTGTACCACAAGTTCTGTCCAGACACCGTCAAAGAAGCACTTCCGAATGGAGACTTTTTCAACATCGCCTCTGGGACAGAGTATGAGAGAGAAGCTTCACGCAAACGAATTACAGTTGCATCCCATACACCAAACTCGTCAGCAGATACTAGACGATTATTGAAGAAAACGTCAGAAACTGAAATCTGCACATTGTTTGGTTCGCCTTGCTGGTTGACACCCGGAATGATCCACATTTGCTGTCTGTCAATTTCGGTATCCTTTGTAACACCGCGAGACAAGAGGATCAATGGAGTCATGGCGAACATGTCACCACCACGAGAGTAATCCCATTGCATGCGGAAGGATAAGCGCTTGTATGAGAAATTAGAGATCCCGCTCATCTGGAAATCAGGATTGGAATCTCCAATAATTCCAAGTGCTGGATCAACTATATAATTACCATCTGGCCCAACTACGGGCTGATTACCCTTATTGGGGTCACGCATTACTTTAGATCCATAAATCAACCCCAAAGGTTGATTAGGGAATGCAAAAAGACCTAAATCACTGTATCCAGCCAACCCAATTTGCTGAATCTCAGCAGGGAAATCATAGGCCTTATTTCTGTTCAATGTAAAATTGGTATTTACTTCCCAATTAAAGGTTTTATTACGGATAATCGTGTAACCTAATCCCAATTCAATCCCCTTGTTTTCTACGGTCGCAGCATTGATACTTTGCACAGTATAACCAGAGGCTGGGTCTAGGTCTTTATCCAAAATCTGGTCAGGGTTCACCCGACGATACAATGTCAAATCGAGGTTGACTCTATTGTTGAACAAACGACCTTCGACACCCAATTCAGTTTCCTTAGACAACTCTGGACGAAGTGTGGTATTTGGGCGACGACCTCCTAATGTGTTAGAGTTAACGATCGTACCACCAGATGTAACAAAGCGGTTAGCCTGTATACCCAGTGTAGCACGAGTTTGATAAGCGTCTCCAAATGATGCACTTGTTGAATACCCTAAACGAACTTTCAGGTAATTAACAATCTTGCTACTACGAAGGGCATCAATAGCCGAAGAAGGAATGAAAGAAGCCGTGATATTAGGATAAACTTTATTACGATTTGCAGACTCAAACTTAGAAGACCAGTCACTTCTTGCACCCAAATTCACATATAAATAGTCCTTATATCCGAAGGATGCGAATCCAAAAGCACCTAACAGCATTTGTTGAACCTTGTAGTCAAGGTCGTTTCCGCTATCACCAGTTTTACTTTGCGTAATGAAGTTAGAATGGTCAAACAAATCAAACACCAACTGCTGAGAACTATATTGGCCAAACTGCTTATAATTATTAATATATGCGTTGGCGCCAGCTTCCACATTTAGAGTGATATCATCGTTTATACGGGTGTTATAGGTAGCAAGCATTGAATGATCCCATATGGCACGGTTAGCATAGGTAGTACGGTAAAATCCGAGCGGAAATTCAGCAGCACCTTTATTATGCTCGTGGATATGCTCCTCACCGTAGCTATCAAATCCGATCTTATAGGTTAAATTCAAAGACTTGCCAAGATCATAACGCAATTGCACATTTCCGTATGCACGATTTGTATTTTGCTTTACTCGAGAATTTGCAATTGTCCAACGAGGATTGGTGATATCGTTACCAGAGCGATAATATACGGAGGAACCATCCGCAGGATTTTGGTAAGGCCAGTTCATTAAATCCACTGAGGTTGGTGTGTAAATTAGATCGCCAAATACAGAAACTCCATTGTCGGAACCACTACCAGTACTACTTGCAGTAGGAGGTGTATTGAACTTTGTAGTAGCGAAGTTAATTGAAGAGGTCAATGTAAAGTTGTTTGTCAGCTTTGCATTACCACCCACTCCAAATGTATGACGGACTACGTCATTACCGGGAGTAAATCCTTTGTCAGTCAGCGTACTGAAGTTAGCATTCATAGCTAGGCCAGGACCTCCGCCATTAATATTGATAGCAGAGTTAGATACCATACCAGTACGGAAGAACTCTTTTACTGAAGGATAGAATTTGTATTCATACTTAGCCCCTCTTAATTCAGGAAATGCTCCATACAAAGCAGGTCTGTCGTAAGGGTGAGGAAGTCGCATAGGTGGGTTAGTAAATGCTATGGCTGACCAGTTACTAAAGAAGTTTCCTACCGCATTATTAAATCCATTACCATATTTGTCCGTATATGTTGGCATATTAGCTACTTCATTCGTGAAAACGGATTGGCTCACAGTGATCTCTGTTTTCTTACGAGTACCACGTGATACGGCACCATTTTTAGTAGTAATCAACACCACCCCATTTCTTCCAAGAGACCCATACTGAGTGGTTGCACTCAATCCTTTTAATACACTGATATTCTCAATGTTATTGGGATCAATATCAAAGAAGCGGCTACCCGTTTGGTTACCAAATAAGAAGCTCCCTTGCGTGTTGGTAGACCCGTCAAAAGGCACTCCATCTACGACAAAAAGTGGTTGCGAGTTGCCACTGATAGTGGATACCCCACGAATAGTAATATTAGTACCAGAACCAGAGATACCGCTACTATTCAGAATGTTTACACCTGGGGCTTTACCTTGTAACAAACGCATAGGATCTCCGTCAGGACGTAATTCCAATTGCTTTTTGTCAACCGAAGCAACTGCATATCCCAGCGCCTTTTTTTCACGTTTGATACCCAATGATGTTACAACAACCTCGGAGATTGTTTCAGAGGAAGTGGCAAGTGTGACCTTAGCGGCATTTGATGCAGCAATTTCAGCAGAGGAAAATCCCACACTGGAGATAACCAACACGGTGCTGGAATTAGGAACACTTAAGGTAAAGCTACCATTAGCATCGGTAGATGTACCATTCTTGCGATTGGTCTTTTGCACAACGGAGGCTCCTGTTACAGGTGCTCCCTTGTCATCAAGGACCTTACCAGTTACTGACTGCTGCGCCAACAAAGAGGAGCTGCAGAATAGTACCAGCGAAACAAGTAAAAGAAATCCTTTTCTCATTAGCGACTGTTTTTAGTTTTAGTTTATTCAATTAGCAATTGAACACAATATATTAACTAAGGGCAGTTACTTGCATTCAAAAGCTGCTTGTAAACTTAACAATTTTTTCACAAAAGTGAATACTCAAGAAAATTTTTCAGAATGGAATTATTAAAAATAAGCTCTTAGATGCTGACTGTCAGTACTTTAAGTCGTAGATAGGCCTTCTTTTTGGTCAAAAAGGCCCTCCTGTTTAGAAAGAAATATCGTAGCAACAGCATTTCCGATAAAATTAGTGATTGCCCTAGCCTCCGACATAAATCTGTCAACTCCTAATAAAAGTGCTAAGCCTTCCATCGGAATAACTTTAACAGCATTTAAAGTAGACGCTAAAATGATGAATCCACTTCCGGTTACTCCGGCTGCCCCTTTTGAAGTAACCATTAGCACACCAAAAATTGTTGCAATTTGACCCCATGATAAATCAACGTGGAAGACCTGCGCCAAAAATATGATCGCCATGGACAAATAAATGGAAGTGCCATCCAAATTAAAAGAATATCCAGTTGGGACAACAAGCCCTACAACTGAACGGTGGCAACCCATTTTCTCAAGCTTATTCATCAAATTAGGAAGAGCAGCCTCGGATGAAGAAGTGCCAAGCACGATGAGTAATTCATTTTGAAGATAACGAAGTAACGTCCAAATATTTTGCTTGTAATAACGAAGAATCGCACCCAGTATAAAAACAATAAATAAAAACATGGTGACATACACGCACAACATCAGTTTCCCAAGTGGCAGTAGTGCTGCAAGACCATATTTACCAATGGTGAAAGCCATTCCCCCAAATGCTCCGATTGGAGATAACTTCATCACCCATCCTAAAGCCTTGAAAAGGTAAGTAGATGCCCACTGGATTTTCATTAACACTTTTTCTCTATGAAGAGAGCGATTCAAAAAAATGCCAATACCAATCGAGAGAATCAAAAACTGAATAGTAGAATTTTCTCTGAAAAATCCCAGCAGCGAGATCGCATCAGGTTTATTGTATTTAGAAATGTCATCCCACTGCATCCCACTTGTATCGATGCCAGATCCAGGCTGAATCAAATAAGCCACACCAACGCCAATTAATAAAGCAATTGTAGTGACGACTTCAAAATACAGGAGTGCTTTCCCGCCAATTCTCCCTACCCTTTTCAAACTATCCATCCCACAAATTCCCGTAATGATTGTTACCACAATAATTGGGTTGATAAACTGTTTGACAATATCAATAAAGTATTTACCCAATGGCTGCATGGCCACTGCCGTTGAGGGAGAAAAATGTCCCAACAGTATCCCGGCCAAAATGGCTAACAATACCCAAAAAGTGAGATTCTTTTGTAACTTTTTCACAACAGTTTACAGCGCTTGATTGATAATTCCATTAACTACATCCATACAAAGGGCCATTTCCTCTTTACCTATCTGCATAATTCTAAAAGTTTCACCATCCTTATCATAATAAGTGAAAACTGAGGGAAGAGACGAAGGCAATTTACCTGTGATGGCTTTTACAAAGCAAAGTGCGGCTATGAAAGTGCCCAAATTACTGGGATGTGAACCATCAGAAACGTAAAGTGAAGCAGAGGGTGAGCGTTCTATAACCTTTTGCCAGCAATCACCAACAGGAACACGGGCTGCTCTACACTTAGTTGCTAGTTGCATATAGCCATCATTGATTTGCTGTTGTGTAGAGGGAGTTTTTTCACGCGCCCACGTATTATAAATAAATGGCCGGGCGCCACGCTTTTTTATCAAGTCACAAAACAAACTCCCAAAATAGACAAGGCTGTCAGGCGCTTCAATAGGTCGCAAACTGTGATCCTGAAGCACAACAATATTATAGTTACCATTTCCAACTAAAGTGCGAGAGCGCAAACCCTTCTGCTCATTCCAATGCTCACCCAAATTTGTCCCCCCAACCGTTGACTTTGTGCAGATCAATTTAGTTTCAAGACTATCTGAAATCAATGAAACCATTTGTATGAGGTTGTTATAATAGGTGTAAGAGTTGCCTACAAAAAGCACTCTTACTGTATCTCGAACTGGATTTGCTCTAACAATTTCTCCAACAAAAGATAGAAGGAGTAAACAGCAAGCAACTACAACACCACTACGCCGTCTCATTAATTATAATTAGTTAGTTAAAAACTAGAACCCTTCGTTCTGAACCATGTTCGGATTGTTTTGAATTTGGGAAATTGGTATGGGAAGAATTGTTCTGTAATAATAGCTACTAGTAGTATTTGTATACTGAACAAGTCTTGAGGCTCCATTACCGGCCGAATTTATTTTTACATAGTTGATCTTTGTACGGTTGAGGTCGAATAAACGCTGTCCTTCTAACGCGAACTCCCTTCTACGCTCAAGTATGATGGAATCTAAATACGCGGTAGTTGTGATGCTACCAGTGGGAGGAGTTCCAAATGCAACCGCTAATGGTCGGCTAGTGGTAGCCGTATCACGCGTGCGACGAATCAAATTGATATCCACAAGAGAATTTGTCAATGAAGCAACATCTCCATTTTGAACTGCAATACGTGCCAGGGCCTCTGCTCTATTCAAATACATTTCAGCCAACCTAAACACTTTTGTATTCTCCGTGTAATTAGAAATGTTAGTGTACTTAAGACAAAGAGGAACATTTACCTCTCCACCAATCGAATTACGATTGCCTAATTCAACAAAACGACGACGTGCATCTGTGCTTGAATAAGCCTCATACAATCCTCTAAATGTAGATAGCGTTGTACCCGTGCTTCTGCTGTTCATTGATTGACGAGTACCTAATACTTCTCCATACCCCAATTGACTACACATGTACGCATAGCTATCTGTACCAGGGTTATCAGTTGTATTGTTGGCTACCTCAAAAATCGACTCAGCATTACCTACAGTTTGAAATCCAGTAAATAAAGAAGCGAAAGGTAATAGACTATATCGACTTGAATTAATTACTGCTGTAGATGCGCTAACGGCAGTTACCCAATCCTCTTTGTAAAGTGAAACACGCGCGCGCAGGGCCAATACGCCCCAACGATTTAAGCGAATCTTAAAAAATGCTTCGCTTGCTGCACCATTGATGATAACATCCCCTGTTGCAGGCAAACGGTTTAATGCCTCCTGAATGTCCTTGTCAATTTGAGAATAAACTTCAGCAGCCGTATTCCGTTTGGGGTAAACCACTTGGCTCACATTTGTAATTGGAGATAAAACCAAGGGGACACAAAGATGACTTCCATCAGGCGTATGATTTAGTGGTCTTGAGAAAAATTTAGCTAAATCAAAATAAGCCATAGCACGTACTGCATAAGCTTCGCCAATCAATTGTTTCACTTCCGCAGTCTCCAATGATGTTGCGATGCTTTGCAACTTTGCCTCATTGGCAATTATCGCATTTGAGTTAGTGATAACCCGATACATTAATGACCACATGCGGCTGACATTGGCATCAGTAGCAGTATGTGTCATAGTATTCATCCCGGTGTAACGATTACCAGTTTTTACACTACGCGTCATGTTATCTGAAAGTACCTCAGGGATAACCATGGCATCTCGCCCATAGTAGCTATAAGACTGCATTAAGGAATATAACCCATTTACTGCAGCTCGAGCGGTAGGCATACTAGAAAACACGTCTTCAGTAAACACACTTTGCTGGGGTTTCAAATCGGTGAAACCCTTTTTGCAAGAAGAAAGCGTAACAAGTGCCAGTCCTATTAAAATTATATTTTTCATAAAATAGAATTAGGTATTAGTTTTAGAAAGAAATATCTAGACCAAACAATAATGTGCTGAAAATAGGTGGGTTCTGATTTAATGTTCCACTGATGTCTGCCTCAGGGTCTGTATTAAACCGCTTATCCTTGACATAAGTGAATAAATTTTGTCCACGCAAATAGACACGTAGTGAATTGATTTTTGATTTGGCTAAGTATTGTTTTGGTACAGAATAGGAAAGAGAAACATCTCTTAAACGAATATAACTTCCGTCATAGTTAAAGCGTGTGCTCTCGTAGGCGCCAGCTGAAGATTGCGTACCTAGGAATACAGGCTTAGGAACATCTGTTATATCACCTGGCTTAGTCCATCTGCGACGATATTCATACTTGCTCAACCCATTGCTTTGATCGGTGAACCCAAGATTCGCATCGGTCTTTTGAAGATAGCCATAGGCATCATACAAACGATTTCCCCAGAATACATAAAGCTGAAAGCTTAATTTAAAATCTCCCAATGAAAGTGTGTTAGTGATTCCACCAAAAAACTTGGGCAACGCACTACCCATTGTTATACGTGGTAAAGCAGTAGACCAAACATTTGTTGTTGAATCTTTACTACCTGAAGTATACCACAATGCCTCCCCATTTGCAGGATTTACGCCAGCGTAACCACGCTGATAATGGGTATAGTAATCATTCCCTTTTACGCGATAAAAGTCACCGGTTGTAGAAAACAATGAATCGATATCAGTAATAACATTTTTGTTAGTCGTAAAATTGAAATCTGTAACCCATTTAAATCCTTTTTGCTTTTGGGGTGCAACATTCACAGTTGAAATAGCCACCTCAACGCCGCTATTTTTCATAGCGCCATTATTTACTGTGATATTTGTAACTCCGTTTACACTTGGGATAGACTGATTAATCAATAGTTCAGAAGACATTCTTGAATACCAATCAACATTTCCAGATAGTCTGCCTTTGAAAAGAGAGAAATCAACTCCTAAATCCAAAGGAATATTTTTTTCCCAAGTCAAGTTATCGTTTGCGAGTTGAGAAAGGGTAATTCCAGAGGATTGGTTATAATCAGAACCAGAAGTGTATAACCCTTGGGAGACAAAATTATCGATACCCTGATTACCAGTATACCCATAACTACCGCGTAATTTCAATTCACTAATCCATTTGGATCTCATAAAAGGCTCATTGGTAATATTCCACCCAAAACCTACGGACCAAAATACTGCCGATTGATAATTTTTAGCAAATCGTGAAGAGGCATCTTGACGAATAGACCCTGTTAAAAAATATCGATCTAAATACCCGTAATTAGTATTGATGAACTTACTCACCAAGGTATTCTTTGTACCCGTACCCGTAGCGGTTTCTATCTGTGAACCTCCGGCTGGTGTGCTTGTACCCGGAGTAACTCCATTGACTCTAATTTCCATATCAACATCCGAACGACTTTGAGCTTCGTAACCACCAAATGCTTCTATCTCGTGTCCTTTTCCAAATTGACTTTTATATCGTACGATATTTGTACTGACCCAGTTTACAATATCCTGAGAAAAATTTCGAACAGACCCCCCCACCGCAACATAAGCATTACCAACACGAGGATCATTATTAATTGATCTGAAAGCATGATTGAAATCTAAAGCGAAACTTCCCTCATAGGTCAACCCCTTCAAGAGCTGATACTTAGTAGAGGCATTCGCACCGATATTATAAGTTTGAGCTACACGCTTAGTAGTTTCAATAACCGCAACAGGATTATAACCGCTATTGTATCCTAATTCCCATGTCGTACCATCACTTTTGTAAATAGGCAACCAAGGAGCTAACCTATACATAGCTCGTGTAGGGTTTTCAAAAAATGACCCCGTAGCGAAATCTGAAGACTTCTGATAATTTCCACTAAACCCACCCTTCACTGTCCAGCGCGAGCTTAACTCAGCACTTGCATTGATTCTGTAAGTGGCGCGATCATAGTTAATACCTTTTATTGGTGCTTCCGCAGTGTAATAGCTACCAGACATAAAAAATGTTGACTTATCGTTTCCACCACTTGCACTCAAATTGTACTGACTAAATTTCCCTTGTCGCATCACTGCATCAAACCAATCTGTATTAATGGAACGATTAATTCCATTTGCTAACAAGGCAGAGTCATAAGAAGCAGGATTACGTCCGGCATTAATCCAACCCTCTTTGTAGTATTGAATATACTCTTCAGTATTTAGCGTTTTCTGTTCATCACGAAGTGTATTATTTGTCATTCCCTGCTGCACCGTGATGTTAACTTTTGCTTTACCAGGTTTCCCATTTTTTGTGGTAATTAATATAACCCCGTTTGCTGCACGTGAGCCGTAGAGTGATGTTGCGGAAGCGTCTTTCAATACAGTGAGAGATTGAATGTCGTTAGGATTTAATCCAGCGATCGTATTAGAATTCCCTCCAGAAATATCACCACTTACCACTGGAATTCCATCAATTACATAAAGCGGAGCAGACCCTGCACTAATAGAACCAATCCCCCTGATGCGTACGTTTGGTACTCCCCCAGGTTGTCCACTTCCATTTTGAGATTGCAAACCTGCAATATTACCCTGTAAACTTTCCTGCACAGAAGTGTTGGGCGAACCTTCAAGAACTGCAGGCTTAACCGTAGCCGCAGAACCTGTAATTGATGTGCGCTTTTGCGTTCCATAAGCCACAACCATCACCTCTGAAAGGTTATTATCAGCTTCCTCCAATATAACCATGAGGCTGCTAGTGGGGCCTTCAATATTTTTTACTGTTTTGCTTAAAAGATTTACACTTGAAAACTCAAGTGACTGTCCCTTTGTAATTTCAATTTTAAAGCTACCATCTGCCTTAGTTGAGGTTCCCTGTCGGGTACCAGCTGGACGAACAGTAACATTTTCAAGAGGCAGATTATCCTTTGCGGATAAAACTTTTCCAGCTACTTGAAATGTTTGAGCCACTGAAACTTGAGAGAAAAAAAGGCCGATAGACATAAAAAGCATTACGGCCACCCGTTGCAGGATTTTTTTCATAAGCAAGAATTTCGTTAGTTTAGAATTCAATTTTAATGCAGCTAAACTAAACCAATTCAATTACTCCTCTCAAAATTGTTTTCTGATTAAAAAAAAGGATTTTGGAAATTTTATTAAATTTAAGAAATAGATAAGTAATTCATTAACAGACATTTAGAAAAAATTGTTTAAGAAAGGTATAGATGAAATTATCTATTTGCTCAACTAATGTATTTAAATCACGAGGTCAACGTTTGATTAAAAAATCTTCCATGAAAAATTTTCTGTTCATAGTAGTATTATTCCTCTCGCTTCGTTCATATGGACAGGGTAAAATAGATAGCGCCGCCTCTATTATTGCAAGTGCGAATCCCTATGCTACCAAAGCAGGTGAATCTATATATGAACAGGGTGGAAATGCCTATGATGCAATTACAGCAGCAGCTTTCGCATTAAGTGTGGTTGAACCTTCTATGAGCGGACTCGGCGGACGGCTGCAAGTAATTCATAGAAATGCTAAGGGAAAAATTAAAGGCTTGGATGCCACTACACAGGTGCCAGAAAAATTTAACCCTGCTGAAGCAAAAGAGGAGGATGGTTTTACGACTATTGGCGTACCAGGTGTAGTAAAGGGGCTTTTAGAGTTACATCAATCTTGTGGAGTTTTACCGCTCGAAGTTGTTATGGTACCCGCTATTAACTACGCCAAAAATGGATTTCAATTATTAACAGATGAGGCAGACAGAATTAAATCTGCAAAAAAAGAACTTGAACTTTTTCCTTCCACTAAAAAACATTTTTTCAAAAATGATTCACTTTTTAAGGGTGGCGAAGTTTTTGTACAACCAAACCTCGCCAGTACACTAGAGGAAATTGCTTTAGACAAAGGAAAATCTTTCTACCAGGGCACTACTGCTGTCAATCTTTCAAAAGAGATTCAAACAGGCGGAGGAAGTTTGACCTTGACAGATTTGGCTAACTATAAAACACAAAATTCAACGATCCACAAAGGAAATTACAGAGGTTATGAAATTTATTCCCTAGGAATGCCCTCTTACGGTGCGGTTGTTATTGAAATGCTACAAATGCTAGATCAAGTTGATTTAAAAAATTGTAGCGAATCTGATTTTTTACTTTATCACGCCAAAGCACATGCATTGGCATATGAAGACAGAAAATACCTTAAAACAAATGAAACACTTTTGACAAAATCTGATTTTGCTAAGAAGAGATGGATGGAAGATACGCTTGCTGTTAAGAAAACCGCAACTGTCTCTCCATCTTCTGATTCTCAAAATGGACATACCACACATTTAGTAGCAGCAGATGCACAAGGTAATTTGATTAGCCTTACCCAATCATTAGGCCCCACTATGGGCTCAAAGGTTGCTTCTGAAAAAGGCGGATTTATGCTTGCTACAACTATGGGCCCCTACCTTGGCAAAATGAGTCCTGGAGAACGTGCGTCCTCTCATATTTCCCCCGTAATTATTTATAAAGACGGAAGACCTTTTCTTGCGTTAGGTGCGGCGGGTGGTGCGCGAATTGTTCCTGCAGTAGTGCAAACAATCAGTCGGTTTATTGACAGAGATCTTCCACTTGATCAAGCAATTTCTGCAGCTAGAGTTTTTCAATTGTCAGATAAATTACTGATCGAAAACCATCCTGGCATATTTTGGGAAAACCTTGAAACATTAAATGAATTAAAAAGAAAAAAAGCTGCCTTTGAAGTCGTTTTAAAAACTGCACAATTTGGAAGAGTGCAGGCCATCTATCGTAGTAGCAGCGGAAAATGGGTTGGTGCTGCAGATCCTGATTGGTCTGGAACGGTGATGGGGAAGAATTAAACATACCTTCTACAAAGAATCTACTAATTCGAAATAGTAGATTCTTATAATACTTACTTTGTGATAACTAAATCAGCGCTGCTAAGTCGCTAATTATGTGTCACGATTTGAGCGCCAAGCGCCTGAGATCCCGTGCCGCTCACCAAACCTTTTGCAAAAACTGTATAGATTTTACCCGCTTGTAATACAATATTTGGAAGATTTAACACTGATGCGTCATTTACCCTAACATCAAATGTATAGGTGCCCGCTGCTACTGGAGTAAAATTTTGATTGGCGCTAGCAGTAGCCTGCGTTTCAAAACTGCGATTAGCAAACACCGGCGTAAAGGTTGTTCCCGATAGGGTACCAACAGTAACAACTGGAGCATCAGGTGAAAGATGAAAAAACCTAATATGAGCTTGCCCAGCTGCTGGTACTGCGAGATTATCTTCAACTAAAAAAGCACTAATAGAAGCCAATCGATTATATGCAAATACTGAGTAATATTTATCAGCTGAAAAAGTCAGGTTTGCGTTAATAACTGAATTATTTGTACCTGTTGCATTTACTTTAATATTACGGGTGCCGGCAAAAACTTTTAAATATCCAGTAGCATCAGGGAAGTTTAGGGCAGCGGTATTCACCTTAACGTTGTCAACCAATAAATCAACGCCAGGCGCATCTGGACAGGCATGAATCACATTAACAGAAGCGGTTGCTTGAGGAGCTTCGTCTTTATCACAAGAGGTAAGAAATGCCGTTAACGATAGAGCAATGAAAATGTGTTTGAGTTTCATGATGTATGATTTGATAAGTAAACATACGCGCAACAAACTAGCATCTCAATGACCGTAATCTTTCTAGGTCAGCTTTATGTCATTATTCAAAAAAATAACGTGTGTAGAAGATGGGAAAAAGAAAAGCCCCAGATCAAGATCCAGGGCTTTTTATATTGAAAACTTTAACTGTACCGGGGA